>Ga0315280_10000787_pt1 | contig 57550 bp, 46 predicted proteins | sample YL17G06_40_MG_FD_203697 | JGI IMG/M metagenome (GOLD analysis project Ga0315280, IMG submission 203697) | Sediment microbial communities from Yellowstone Lake, YNP, Wyoming, USA - YL17G06_40 | ecosystem: Environmental > Aquatic > Freshwater > Lake > Sediment | place: USA: Wyoming | collected... | reverse complement strand
AGAGAGGTGAAAGGAGAAAGGTGAGGTCGGAGGGATAACCCGTCGCCGACTTTCAACATCTCGCGGATGGTAAACCCTCTCCGGACGGTCAACTCTCTCCTATCTCCTTTCAAGTCCGCTCGCGCCGCGGGGGCTGGCGAAGTGAGGAGAGAGGTGAAAGGAGAAAGGTGAGGTCGGAGGGATAACCCGTCGCCGACTTTCAACATCTCGCGGATGGTAAACCCTCTCCGGACGGTCAACTCTCTCCTATCTCCTTTCAAGTCCGCTCGCGCCGGGGGGGCTGGCGAAGTGAGGAGAGAGGAGAAAGTGGAGAGGTGAGAAGAGAAGGGTTCTTCTCATTACTCTCAGATGTTGCTCAAATGCGAAACCCCCACCTCACGGTCAACTCTCTCCTATCTCGTTTCACGGGAACAACGTCGGGCTGGCGGAGTGAGGAGAGAGTCGGAAGGAGAAAGGCGAGGCCAGGCAGCTGAAGGCGCCTCCTCGCCGAGCACCGGGTGGGTAGCGCAGCCCAAGGAGGGCCCCGCGTGGATGTAGCTGAGTGGCAGACACGATTGGAGGAGACTTTCCTTTGGCGGGGGATCGTCGGCGGGCGCATCGTGGACATCGCGGCCGTCGAGAAGGAGTGCGGCCTCCTCGCTGTTCAGACGTTTCACGGGCACAACGTCCTCGCCGACAGTTTCATGGACTTTTACGTGGAGACGTTGCAGATCGCTGGCGAACTCGCGCTGCGCGATGCTGGGCGTGACGCGTATCCCTACTACCGCTACACGCTGCTGCACTACGTCGCTATGTTCCGGAGGCTGCGCGCTGCGGCCATACTGTTTACCTACGGATATCCCCTGGATGGGTACGCCCTACTCAGGGATCTGAAGGACCGCGCGCTGTTCTTGGCAGCCGTAATCGCTGGGGCGACGACGTTTCCGGCGCTCCTCGGCCTGAAAGGGGCTGCCAGAGGCGCGGCTTCTCTCCCAGAGGAGCAGTATGAGGATGCCCGCAAGAGGCGGAGGGCTGAACAGCAGAGGGTCCACGACCTGATGCTGGGAGGGAAATCGGGCTTAGCACCAGGAGAGCTCGCCGAGCTGAGGAGCTGGGAGAAGCTGTTCCACGAAGAGGTTCACGGGTCCCACCTGACCATGGCATGCGAAGGCAGAGATTGGCTCGCCGGCAGGGCGCGGCTATCAATCGGGCCAACGTTCGAAGAAATATCTTTCGCGACGTACATGAACCGCGTTGGCGAGGTGGGCTGGATGCTGCTGCGTACCCTACCATTTCTCCAGCTCAGAGCTCGCGCATTCGGCGAAAACTGGGCTCACAAGTGGCGCGTGTTGGACGAGTCGTTCCGATTCTACGTGGAGGCCCTGGAGGCACTGGGCAAGCCGATCGCGGGCGCCGTGGTTGCCTTTCTCGAGGCCAAGTTTCCGTTTTCGCCGGACACAGCCTATACGGAGCCGACGTAATGCCGGCAGCCGCCTTTGAGAGCAGCCCGAAGCCTTGGTCCTTCCCCAGCGGGTCCCGCTGCGCACGGAGGCGGGTGCGGTGGGCCGCTAACGGCTACCTCGCAGGAGGTGCTTCCAGAGGGGGGTCCAGTGGTCGCCGCTGCCGATTTCCATTTGAAGGAACCATGCCAGTGCGCAAGTGAGGACGATGTACAGATAGGACGAAATCCAGAAGAGAGGCTTATTGATCCTCATCCCCGCGTCGGCCTCGAACTTGCCCCGCTCCATGAGCTTAAGGCTGTGATAGTTGAGCGTCGCCCAGACGAAGAAGAGCAGATAGGGCACGTAGCGCATCCAGGCCATAAGGGCCGCGGACGGCAACGCGAGAAGAGCGGAGATCGGAATCTGGATCCAGCGATTCCGCGTCAGAGCTTGGACCAACGGCGTGGCCACGAAGTTGAACAATCCTAGCAGCAGGATCGTCTCGAGGAGCCAGATGGCTGCACCCACCGGATGACCTCGCCGTGTTGAAGTGACGTCTATCCCAGGGTCGGCGTCCGCTGTCTGCGGATTCCCCGCCAATTATGAAAAGCGACCCGGCCCGTGTCAACTACCGGAACTCGCTTCCCTCGCCACTGGTGGCCTCCGCGCCAGGCGCTGCGCGTCCCTCCACCACCAGCACCCAATCTTCCCGGCTGGGTTTGTGGGGGATGGGCCAGAGCTTGTTCGCATCTGGTTCTACCGGGCCGATTTCCTTATCCGCCCCCGTGCGCGGGTTGTGGAAGTAGGCGCGATAACGGGCGCCGGGCTCTATCTGGATTGATTTCCCCTTCAAGCCCCAGAACTTCGTCTCGATGCTGTCGGTGGTCAGGTAGATGACCCAGACGGCTCCGGGGATTCCGGCGGCAAATGGAGAGATGCGCTCTTCGTAATTCCAGTTGGGCTCGACGCGAGGCTGGAACCGCCACCACGGGTATCGCTCCAGAAGTCGCTTCCCAACGCCCATGTGAGCGGAACCAGCAAGCTGATGAGCTTCTTCCCAGGTCGTCTCGCCCCAGGAACCGGATATGGAGACGCAGGGCTCCTCGGGCGTGCCCATCTGCCAGATGCCGTTTGCTCCGTAGGTGTGGCCGGCCGAGCCAGACAGCATGCTCGTCCAGAAGCAGAACCGCTGCATGTCGTGCCAGCATGTGCCCATTATGCCTTCATACATCGGCTCGCCGTTGATGACAGGCAGCGGAGGCGTTTTGGCTATGCACTCGATCACAGTGCGAACGGTCTGCTCCATCGAGGTGTAGGAGTGGCCGGTCTGGAGCATGTCCACATCGAGCAGCGAATCGTCCTCGATCATCGCGCGCGAGTCGGGGAAGGTCGGGTGAACGGTGATTGGATTGCGATACGGATCAAGAGAGCGAACATGGCGGGTGATTTCCGTCCAGCCCTTGCGGGCGTGCGCCGGGTAGTCTTCGCCCCAGTTCTCGAAATAGAAAGCCCCGACGGCCTCGCCGGCGATGCACCAAGCGACGGGATAGGCTGCGTAGCGCGCGATGAGGTTGCGCCAGTGCTTCTTCATTACCTCGACGCCTGCGAATTTGAAATAAAAGCCCCACGAGCCGACGATGCAAGGCACTATGCCGCTTCGCACAAGCCATTCGATTCGCAGGTCCATCATGTCGAAATAAGATGGGTTGACGGCCTTGTAGCCCTCTGTCCATGGAAAGCCGGCTTCGTTCGCGCCGCGTGGGTCGAACTGATAGACATCGGGATACAGCCCGGCGACAATCTGGACGAGCGTGAATCCCTTTGCGGCGCGGTCGGCAGTGAGGCGCTTGAAGTCGCCGGGCCACGTGAGGCGCTTGACCAGGCCAAACCACCATGTGTCGCCGAGCCAGAAGAAAGGTGTTCCATCCGAGTGCTGGAGATGCCGCCGATCCTCAGCGGCCTGCAAATGGCCCCGGCGCAGGAGAGGATTAGCGCCTTCATAGGGCGTTACTTCGATGGCTCCCTGATGCCCATGAAGGTCGGGGTTGGATGCGTCTGAGCAGATTGACCGGTAGCGGTGGAGCCCCGCTTTTGGAGAAGAGTAGCGCACCCGCCATGTATTCTCGCCGGCCCAGAAGGCGGGGACTCTCTTCTCCTCGCCCTCGGGGTCGGCGAAAACCACATCGAGGGTCACCTGGTTGAAAGGGTCGGCATAGCTTTTGCCTGAAATCATTGGGAATTCTGCGACGCAGTTCTGGCAGGCGAATTTCATGGCAGCTCCTCCGAGAAGCTGTGGCCGCACCCTTTACGGGTGCGAAAGACTTCGCAGGCGTAAAGTCCCCGTGGGAGGCCGGGACCCCGCGGCCCTTCGAGCACAGGGGCCTGCGGCTACATTGTCCTTCGCTCATCCTATCTGTGTTCTCTTGCGCGGGGCGTGCTGAACGCCGGGGATACCGCGCGTCGGCATTTCTGGCGATCCTCAACGAGGCCCCGCAAGCTTCAAGGCTATAAGCGAGTCGTGCGGGTCAGGCGCTTTTCTCGGCAGGCCGAGGAGAAACAGGCGGTCATCTTTCTGCACAATGCGAGCCCGCTGCCCGGTGGCGAGCAGGCGAGCCGACGAAACCTTGACCTTCACTCCAGCTATGCAAAGCTCCTCGCCCGGCCAGCGGAACACATGCAGATAGCCAGTATTGCCCTTTGCCGTTGTCAGCCCGACCATTCCACCGCCAAAAGGACACCTCCCGCAGCCGTATATTGATTCGCCGTTGACCTTCATCCAGGCGCCTATCTCTTTCAAGCGCTTCACGGAAGGCTCGGGAATTGTGCCGTCCGGCTTCGGGCCGACATTCAGGAGGAAATTGCCGGCTCCGCTCGCGCACCGCACGAGGTTGTGGATGAGCTGCGTTGTGCTTTTCCAGTTGTGGTCGCCCGCTGAATAACCCCAGTTATCGTTCATCGTCATGCAGGTTTCCCAGGCCCGGTCTTGCTGAGAGAACGCGATATGCTGCTCGGGCGTGTCGAAATCCTCGGGGAGCTGCGAGCGATTGTTGATAACAATGTGCGGCTGCAACTGCCGAACCATCGCGTTCAATTTCTTCGACTGCCAGGCTTCGGCGTTGTGTGGCCAGCCGCCGTCATACCAGAGAACATCAATCTTGCCGTAATTCGTGCAGAGTTCGCGGACCTGGGCGTGAACATAATCCAGAAATCTCGCCCAACCCTTCGGGTCCTTTTCGGGCCCGGCCCAATATTCGGGCCAGCGCCAATCGAGAAGCGAATAATAGAATCCCACTTTCATTCCTGCCTTTCGGCAGGCTGCGACATATTCCCCGATCAGGTCGCGCCCGGCCGCCGCCTTGGCAGAAGTGAAGTCCGAGACCTTGCTGTCGAAGAGGCTGAAGCCATCGTGGTGCCTGCTGGTCAGGACCATATACTTCATGCCAGCCTCGCGCGCGAGGGCGACCCATTCATCCGGGTCGTAGTTTCGCGGCTTGAACCGGCGGGCAAATTGCGCATACTCGTCCTGGGGAATCTTCTCAACATGCATCACCCACTCTCCCCGGCCGGGAATCGAATAGATTCCCCAGTGGATGAACATTCCGAACCCGGCCTGGTGGAACCACTTCAGGCGCTCTGTTTGAGACATCGGCTTGGTGGCTGGCATCGAATCTCCTTTCTGCCCGGGTTCGGACGCGGCCCAGGACATGTCATTCTGAATTCCGACAAGTACTGAGAGCATGACAAACGGGATGAAGAATCCGGGCGACCTGGCTCCGAGATGCTTCGCTTCCCTGGCCGGGCAGGCCCTGGTCGGGCAGGCGCTCAGCATGGCAATGAGCGGCTTGCGCACAGACCTCTCGTTCCCCGCCTTTCACGCTTTCATCCCTGTCAGGGTTATGCTTCGGACGAAGTAGCGCTGGGCGAAGAAGAATATGACGAGCACGGGCAGCAAGACAACTGTGGACGCGGCCATGAGCAGATTCAGGTATGAGCCGTAGGTGCCCTGGAAAACTCGAAGGCCGAGCGCCAGCGTCTGCTTCTCGATGCTGCTTAGATAGATCAAAGGGGTAAGAAATTCGTTCCAGTTAGCGATGAAGGCGAATACGGCGATTGCCGCGAGGATAGGCTTACACAGCGGCATGAGGATGCGCCACAGGATGGTGAAGGAGGAGGCCCCGTCTATGCGGGCAGCTTCCTCGAGTTCAAAGGGAATGGTGAGCAGGAACTGGCGCAGCAGGAAAACATAGAACCCGCTCACTGCGAAGTAGGTCGGCACGGTCAGGGGGAACAAGGTATTGATCCATCCGAATCTTCGGAATAGTAGGAAGACCGGTATCATCGTGACCGGGCGAGGAAGCATCATTGTCGCCAAGAGGACGACGAACAGAACATCGCGCCCCGGCCAGCGCAGCCTGGCGAAGCTGTATGCGACGAGGCTGCACGATAGAACTTCGCCGATAATGCATGTGATCGTCACTATGAGCGTGTTGATCAGAAACCGGTTGAAGGGCGCCGATGACCACGCCTGTGTGTAGTTGGCCCATCGGAACCTGACAATCATGTTGGGGTTCAGCGTGCTTTCGGGGACGGGAGCTGTTGTGCCCTCGCGCGGCCCTTGTAGGAAGCGAACTGAGGCCCGGCCAAGGCGGGTCTCCAGGACGGCGACACGCACAGCGCTGTCGCCTCTGTGTGCCCGGTAGAGCGCGACAGGGTATTCTTTGCCCTCCAGCTTCACCCTCTCCTCCTGCCTCGGCAGGATGGAAGGCGGGAAGTCGAAAACGCGCTCAAACTGCTTGAAAGAAGCCGAGAGCATCCAGAGGAAGGGAATGAGGAACACAATGGCCCCTGCCACCAGAAGCAGATAAGTTATGAGCAAGGGAACTATTCGCCGCTTGCGTTTGCGCCTGGTGGTCATCTGCGCTCTGCCTCGTAATAGACCCAGAATGGAGAGGATTTGAGGACAAGCGCGGTAAGGGTCATGAGGATCACGAAAAGTATCCACGCCAGCGCCGAAGCGTAGCCCATATGGAACTGCTCGAAGGCATTGCGATAAAGATGCAGCACATAGGTGAGAGTAGCATTGGCCGGGCCGCCGTTTGTCATGATGTAGCTCTGCATGAATATCTGGAAGCTGCCGATGATGGAGATGACGAGATTGAAGAAGATGGTGGGAGTGAGAAGTGGCAGTGTGACATGAACGAAGCGGCGCACTGGCCCGGCGCCGTCTATTGAGGCGGCCTCCATGAGCTCTTCAGGCACATTCTGGAGGCCCGCCAGGTAGATGATCATCATAGTGCCCAGGCCCCAAAGGCTCATCAGGATGAGGCCAGGCATGGCCCATTTTTCGTCAACAAGCCACCCGGGGGGGTGCGAAATTCCGACTTTCCTCAGCAATACATTCACACCCCCGATCTCCGGGTTCAGCAGGAGCACCCACACGAGGGCGGTAGCTACGCCTGTTATGACGGACGGCAGGTAGAAGATGGTGCGAAAGATATTCTGGCCCCTCACGCGCTGGTTCAGAAGAACTGCAAGGAAGAGCGCCCCCACAATTCCAAGCGGAACGCTGGCGAAGGCGTAATAGCAAGTGTTCTTAAGACATTTCCAGAACAGCGGGTCGCGAGCCAGGGCGTATCTGTAGTTGCCCACACCCACGAATCCTGGCGGCGTCAGAACATCCCACTTGTAAAAGGAGAGAATCAAGGATGCGATGATCGGCCCGAAGGTGAAAGTCAGGAAACCAATTATCCAGGGTGACGCGAAGAGCAAGCCTTCGATAAGGTTTCTTCTGGTGCGGGCTGTCATCAGATCACATCCCGCCTGCCGAGAATTGTATTGATGTCTGTGGCGAGGGTGTGAGCCACCTCGCTGGGCCCTTTGTTGCCGAGCATCAGCAAGTCCCACTCGCGGTCGAGCACCACTTTTGTCTCGGACCACTTCTCGTTTATGTCCTGAAGGCGGGCGTAGGGGATGCTCTCGAGAAACCGCTCCTCATGCTGAGGAGTATCGGGGCGCAAGAAGCTCGGGTCGCTCGCGATCTTGATGCGCGAGGGAATGCCCCGATCGAGCGACGCGATGCGGCGCTGTCCATGGTCGGTCAGCAGGAAGCGAATCCATTCCCAGCCCTCCTTCTTGTGCGGGGAATGGCTCCATATGGTGATGCCGTCGGCGGTGAGACGGGTGAACCTGCCGGCAGGGCCAATCGGGACGTGGGCGATATCCCAGTCGAACGCCTTCACCTCGCGGCAGTAAGCCTTGTACCAGGGGCCGGCGATGGTCATGCCGACGTTCCCGCTGTAGAACATCGCGTCTGCCGTCATCCCGGGAAGGTCTTTGACGAGAGGCGAAACATGATACTTGTGCGTGAGCTCATACTGGAACTGGATGCCTCTGATTGCTTTGGGCGAATCAATGACGGCCCGCGTCTTGTCGGCGTTGAGCTCATTGCCGCCAGCCTCCCATATCCAGATGAGCGCTTGCATCCAGCCGCTCCAAGTTGCGCCAAAGTGGTCCAGCCGGCCGTCGCCATCGCTGTCCGAAGTCAGCTTCCGGCAGATTCTGTGGAAGTCCGACCATGTCCAGTTCTGTGAAGGCTCTGGGACTCCGGCCTCCCGGAAGATCCTGCGGTTGAAGAACACGAGCATGGTTCCGGCGTCATAGGGCAGCCCATACTGACGGCCCTTGTATTCGAAGGCCTTCAGGCATATGGGAAAGAAATGCTCGCGGCCCATTTCCGGGTCGCGCTTCATGTAGGGGCCCAAATCCTCGAACACCCCATACTGGGCAAACTGCGGAAAAGGCTCATCGTCGAAGGCCATCACATCTGGAGCGCAGTTTCCCGCCATCATCGCCATCATCTTGTTCGGATAGCCGGTGCCCTCCGAATGCTCGAGGCGGACGAAGATGCGCTTCTGAGAGGCGTTGAATTCTTTGATCAGAGTCTTCCAGACCGCCAGCTCTGCCGACTGGCCCCAGCAGGAGAACCGTATGATTGTGCGGCCGCGGGCCTGGGACTCCATCAGGCAGCCCGCCGACGCAAGCAGCATGGCAGCCGTAACGAGCCACCAAACTCTAAAACGAGTCCGCATGTTCTCCCTCATAAGCGCTCATGAATTTCGCTATGCAGCCGAAAGACCTATTCTCAACGCTTCCGGGTTCGACACTCCTCTGCCTCCCACCTTCAAGAGATCCCCTGGCGCCGGCGCACCAACCGTTTTCAAGCCTGGCTTGAGGTGTATCGCGTTTCCTCACGAGGCCCTTTGCAGCCTTTGAGCACGCCCTCTATCTGTCGCAGATCATCTGCGGACAGGCGATAGTCTGAGGCGGCCGCAGCTTGTTCTATATGGGAGGGCCGCTTAGCGCCCACTATTGCCGACGTAACTGCAGGGTTTGCAAGCGTCCATGCAAGCGCAAGCTGGGCCACCGTTCTTCCATCTCTCCGAGCGATGGAGCGCAGCTTCTCGACAATACCGAGGCTCCTCCGGAAAGCCTCGCCCTGGAAGAGAGAGTCGCGTGCCAGGGCGTATCTGTGGTTCCCCACGCCCACGAATCCTGGCGGCGTCAGAACATCCCACTTGTAAAAGGAGAGAACGAAGGATGCGATGACTGGCCCGAAGGTGAAAGTCAGGAAACCAATTATCCAGGGCGACGCGAAGAGCAAGCCTTCGATAAGGTTTCTTCTGGTGCGGGCTGTCATCAGATCACATCCCGCCTGCCGAGAATTGTATTGATGTCTGTGGCGAGGGTGTGAGCCACCTCGCTGGGCCCTTTGTTGCCGAGCATCAGCAAGTCCCACTCGCGGTCGAGCACCACTTTTGTCTCGGACCACTTCTCGTTTATTGGTTGAAGGCGCGCGTACGCGATGCTCTCGAGAAATCGCTCCTCATGCTGAGGAGTATCGGGGCGCAAGAAGCTCGGGTCGCTCGCGATCTTGATGCGCGAGGGAATACCCCGATCGAGCGACGCGATGCGCCGCTGCCCCTGGTCAGTCAGGAGAAAGCGAATCCATTCCCACCCTTCTTTCTTGTGCGGACTGTGACGCCACATGGTGATGCCGTCGGCAGTGAGACGCGTGAACCTGCCGGCAGGGCCAATCGGGACGTGGGCGATATCCCAGTCAAACGCCTTTACCTCGCGGCAGTAAGCCTTGAACCAGGGGCCGCTGATCGTCATCCCGACATTTCCGCTGTAAAACATCGCACCCGGCGTCATCCCGGGAAGGTCTTTGACGAGAGGCGAAACATGATACTTGTGCGTGAGGTCATACTGGAACTGGATCCCTTTGATTGCTTTCGGCGAATCGATGACCGCTCGCGTCTTGCTGGCGTTCAGCTCGTCGCCGCCGGCGCTCCATATCCAGATGAGCGCCTCCATCCAGCCTGTCCAGGTCAGGCCGAAGTGGTCGAGCCTGCCATCGCCGTCGGTGTCCGCAGTCAGGTTCTGGCAGATCTTCAAGAAATCGGACCAGGTCCAATTCGGCGAAGGATCTGGAAGCCGAACGGCCCGGAACATCCTGCGGTTAAAGAAGACGAGCATCGTGCCGGCGTCATAGGGGAGACCATACTGATGGCCGTTGTATTCGAAGGACTTCAGGAATATGGGAAAGAAATGTTCGCGGTGCATTTCCGGGTCGCGCTGCATGTAGGGGCCCAAATCCTCGAAGACCCCATACTGCGCAAACTGTGGAAAAGGCTCATCGTCGAAGGCCATCACGTCTGGAGCGCAGTTTCCCGCCATCATCGCCATCATCTTGTTCGGATAGCCGGTGCCTTCCGAATGCTCGAGGCGGACGAAGATACGCTTCTGAGCCGCATTGAAGTCCTTGATGAGAGCCTTCCAGACTGCGAGCTCTGCCGACTGGCCCCAACAGGAGAACCGTATGATTGTGCGGCCGCGGGCCTGGGGCTCCATGAGGCAGCCCGCCGACGCAAGCAGCATGGCAGCGGTAAACAGCCAGAAGATTCTAAGACGGCCCTCCATGTTCGTCCTCGCAGACTCTCGTGGGCTCCCCCACCGCCCTTCTGGATAGTTCTTGCCGGACGCGGCCTGTAAGGCTGGCGTGCCTGGGCCCGCCGCCCTTCGAGTTTCTCACCCCTCGGCTTCGCTCGGGGTGACCCTGAAGGCCTTGAAGGGTCAGGGCGACCCTGAGCTTCGCCGAAGGGCCGCGGCGCGGGTAGGCGCCCGCCCCCAACAGCAGCCAGCACAGCCATGATTACGCAAGGGAGGACTACGCACCCGAAAGACCTATTCTCAGTGCTGCCAGGTGTTCGACGTTCCTGCGCCACCAACCTTTGAGCCAATCCCTCGCGAGCAGCGGAGGAAGCATTTGGCCAAACGGCAGGGAGCGGCGGTTTGGAATCCGGCTGCCGCATCTACTCATTCCCTCATATGACCGTTCGGCGCTCGCAAAGGGTCGCGTCTATTTCCCGCAGAGCATCACCGGACAGGCGATAGTCTGAGGCGGCCGCAGCTTCTTCTATCTGGCATGGGCGCTTGGCGCCCACTATTGCAGAAGTCACTGCGGGATTCGCCAGAACCCATGCCACTGCGAGTTGAGGCACTGTCCCTCCGTTCATGCTCGCGATGGAGCGCAGCTTCTCGACGATGTCGAGGTTCCTCCGGAAAGCCTCTCCTCGATACAGAGGGTCGCGGCTGCGGCTGTCGTCGGACCCGAACTTGCTTTCTGGTTTCAGCTTCCCTCCAAGCAGGCCCTTCGCCAGGGGACTATAGACGACAACGCCGATGCCGTTTCTCAGGCAGTAGGGGAGAAGTTCAGCTTCGGCTTCGCGCTGGAGCATATTGTAGAGCGGCTGAAGCGACTGAAGCCGCGCTTTCTTCCTCCAGCGCTCCATCTGCTCCACCGAGTAGTTCGATACGCCTGCATACCTCACCTTGCCAGCCTCGATCAGCTCCTCAAGGGCCTCCGCGGGCTCATCAATGGCCGTCTGAGGATCGGGCCAGTGAATCTGGTATAGGTCAATCGTCTCGACTTTCAACCGGCGAAGGCTCGCTTCCGCCGCCTTCAGAACGTAACTCTTCCGGCTGTTGGTGCGCGCATTTCCTCGCTCGTCCCATTCGAGGCCCGCCTTGCTTGCTATGAACACCTGCTCCCTGCGGCCAGTCAGCGTCCGGCCAAGAATTTCCTCCGAGCGCCCAAAGCCGTAAACATCCGCCGTATCGAAGAAATTCACGCCCAGATCGAGAGCGCGCAGGGCAGCCGCGCCCGTCTCCTCATCGCTCACAGGCCCGCAGTCCATCCCTCCCATCTGCCAGCAGCCAAAACCGATAACCGAAATCTGCGGGCCTCTCTCGCCCAGGGCTCTATACTCCATCGTTGCCTCCGGGAGCAATCATGCCTTTTCTGCCCTGCGCTGCGCCCACCTTCATCGGCGAGCTTGACCGCTCGGTATATGCCGCCTATCATCCGCCGCAGAAGGTGAAAAGGATGGCACTGCCCTTCATTCTCGCAGGACAAAAAGAGCTGTCGCCGCAGGTAATAGAGGTTCGGTCGCCCTACGATGGGCGGATTGTGGCGGAAGTGAGTCAGCCCTCGTGGGAGCACGGAGAAAAAGCGGCAGCCGCAGCGAAGGACAGCTTCGAGCAAACGAGGCGCCTGCCGTCGTATAGGAGATTCGAGATACTCTCCCAGGTTTCGCATCGCCTGCGCGAACACAAGGAAGAGTTCGCGCAGACGCTCTGTCAGGAGGCCGGAAAGCCGATAAGAGATGCCCGTTCTGAAGTTGATAGGGCAACCTCCACTTTTGAAATTGCCGCCGAGGAGGCGAAGAGAATTGGCGGACAGGTCCTCCCGCTGGACATCGGGGAACCCCATGAGGGCAGGATAGGAATTGCGCGAAGATTTCCGATAGGGCCGATACTGGCTATAACTCCCTTCAACTTCCCGCTCAACCTCGCGGCGCACAAGCTTGCGCCCGCCGCGGCCGCAGGAAATCCCGTCGTTCTCAAGCCCTCGATTGTCACCCCTCTCTGCGCGCTCAAACTTGGCGACCTGCTCTTGGACGCAGGCTGGCCGGGCCGCGCATTGAGCGTTCTGCCGTTCCCGCCAGAAGATGCCGAGAAGCTGGCCAGAGATGACCGCTTTGCAATGCTCACCTTCACTGGCAGCGACTCGGTGGGCTGGCATCTGAAAACTGCGGCCGGCAGAAAGAAAGTCGCGCTGGAGCTGGGCGGCAATGCGGCCGTGGTCGTTCACGAGGATGCCGATCTCGAGCAAGCTGCTTCTGCCTGCTGCCGGGGAGCCTTCTACTACGCCGGCCAGAGCTGCATATCAGTCCAGCGCATTTTCGTGCACGCGCCGGCGGCTGACTCCTTCACTGCCCTTTTCCTGGAGAAAGTCAAAGGCCTCAAGCTCGGGGATCCATCGAGCGAGGATACAGACCTCGGGCCCATGATCAGCGAAGCCGCCGCAGCGCGCGCCGAGGAGTGGATAAAGGAAGCCATTTGCGCAGGCGCTCGTCTGCTCTGCGGAGGGAGCAGGAAAGCTGCCCTTATGGAGCCCACGGTTCTTGCTGACGCGTCTCCGCACCTTCGTGTTTGCAGCGAAGAAGTCTTCGCTCCCATCGTTGTCATAAGCCGCTGCCGGACATTCGAAGAGGCGATCGAGCAGGTCAATAACTCCAGATATGGGCTTCAGGCCGGCGTTTTCACCCGTGACGCAGGGCGCATCTTTGGTGCTTTCGAGCGGCTCGAGGTGGGAGGCGTAATCATAAACGACGCCCCGACCTATCGCTGCGACGCCATGCCCTACGGCGGAACGAAGGCCTCAGGCGTTGGCAGAGAAGGGCCGCGCTACGCGATCGAGGAGATGACGGAACCTCGCATCATGGTCTTGAGCGCGCCCGTTTCCGCGCGCTGACAGCCCGGGCAGGGCGCTCGGCCGTGCGCCCCTACTGGCCTTGGCCGAGAGATATCACTGTGATGGAATGCGCGGGGAAGCTGTAGGTCTCGGGGAGGCGGTCGAGGTATCTGCTTCGGATTCCGACGGTATCGTGCGAGTCGGGGCCGTTGTGAGCGAAAAGCGAAGGCCCGTTTATCTCCTCTACCAGAACGCGCGCTGAGGAGCCGACACCGCTCAGCTCCAGCCTCGTTTCCATGGCCGATTCAGCGTGCCTGTTCACAACGGCGAGAACCATGGTAGGGACGGTTCCTTCGGCTCCGTTCAGGACAGGTCGCGAACCCCTGGCCGGGCAGGCGCCCCTACGAATCGCCGATGCGTCCAGATAAGGAATCCCGGCCAGGCCCGGTCTCACCGAGGGGTCAACGTCGAAAGTAGCCGACTCGACCTGGCATTCCACCGCCGATCCGATGCAGCGATTGCGGTAGAGCTGGAACACTCGATGAACCGGCGTGGGCCAAGAGCGATTCCCATGCGCCTGAATCAGGCCGAGCACATTCACGAGCTGCGCCCAGTTTGCCATCTTGACTCTCCTGCAAAGCCTGTGCATGGCGTTGAAAACACAGGCGGCAGTGAGGGCATCGCTCAGATCGTAGTCGTGCTGGACTCCCTGCTCGTGATGAGTCCATATCCCCCATTCGTCCATCGCGATGCCGACTTCCGGCCGGCGAGGGAGCATCTCGTCGAGAAGCTCGGCGAGCCGCTGAAGCGTGTTGACAATGCGCACGGAGCTTGCAACATTCGCATAATGGTGCTTCGGCTCTGATCTCTCATGGGCGCCTCCCCAGCCGTCGTAATGGTGAGGCGCGATGTAGTCGAGGGCATCTCCGGCGATTGAGAGCATCGTCCTGTTCCAGTTCTCGTCCCACTGGTTCGAGCCGACGGCTACGAGCTTCACGCTCGCATCTGCCTTCTTCATCTCCTGGTGGAATGCCAGAAAGCGCCTGGCCGATTCTTCGGCTCCCATGTCCCAGCTCTCGTTTCCGACATCCCAGGTTCTGATGCCGAAAGGCTCCGAATGCCCGTTTCGCGCCCGTCGGCGCCCTTGACGGCTGGTTGATGGGCCATTGCAGTATTCAACCCAGGCCGCAGCCTCCTCGGGCGTTCCGGTGCGGACATTGACAGCCACCACCGGCTCAGCGCCCACCTCGCGGCAGAAGGCGATGAATTCGTGCGTGCCCACAATGTTCGGCTCGGGCTTTTTCCAGAACCAGTCGAAGCGCCACGGCCTTTTCTCAACCGGGCCGATGCCGTCTTCCCAGTGGTAATACTCGCTGAAGCAGCCGCCTGGCCACCGCATGCACGAAGGCTGAAGCTCCTTGATGAGGGCGATCACATCTGTGCGCATGCCTCTGAGCGTCTTGATGCCAGGTTCGCCGAGCGGCCATATGCCGCCGTAAACGCAGGCGCCCAGGTGCTCTATGAAGTGGCCGTAGATGCCGCCGCTGATTTCGCCTATGGCGCGGCCGAAATCTGCTCTTATCCTCGCATCAGCCTGCATGTTGGGCCTCCCGTTCGGTCTCGGAAAAGCTGTGTTGTCTCCGACTCGCCGCGCATGAGAGCGAGCCGGCATGGCCCACTTGCCGAGAAATGCCGCCGATATGCCAGTCAACATCTTTGCCAGAAACCTGCGCCTGGCGGCTGATTCGGGCATAGTGGGCTTCTCCCGCTTCCGCGGCCGTCCGAAGCTTCGGCCGTCAGCGGCTGAGCACCTTTCGAGCGTTCGAAAAATGAGACGCAGTGTGGAATAAACCAATAGGAACACGAGAAGCGGATCAGTCGTCGGGCTGGCGGATCAAGCCGACTTTTCCGCCGGAGCCCGGATTGCACGCTCTTGGGGAAAGGAGCAGGCAGTGCGAGGTCGGGGCGGTTTCAGTCTCTTAGAGCTGCTGGTTGTGGTTGTGCTGCTTGGCGTCGGCCTGGTGGGCCTGAGCGGCGTTTTTGTGAGCGCTCTTGTGAGCGACATGAAGGGGGAGCGGCTGGCAACGGCAACCTACCAGGCGCAGCACGAATTGGAACGGATAAGGGGGGCCGAATTCGGCAATGCGCTCGTGGATCCCTCGATATTTCCTTCCTCCGAGGGCTACACGATAATTCAACAGCAGGCAAACAAGACAGGCGTTGTTGGCTTCTCGGTGCCCGGGCTGCCTGGCGGCACGGGCAGGATAACAATCTCGTACTATCAGAGCCCCGTGGGGATATATCCGAATCTGAAAGACATTCGCGTGACCGTCACGTGGGGCGGTGGGCGACAGACGCAGAGCAACGTCGCCCTCAGCACGCTGTTAGGGAATAGGCCATAGGGAGAAGATGCGGATGAGTTATGCTCGGATGCGTCGGCAGAGAGCTATGACCCTGCCGGAGCTAATGGTCGTTTGCCTGGTCATGTTCATCATTCTGGCTGCCGTCTCAGGGATATATTATGGCTCCATGAGGCTCTATCGTCGGGGAGAGCCAGCGAACACGGCAGCAAGGAAGGCTGCGTGGGCGTTGGCCAGGATGGCGCCTGACATACAGCAGGGAATAGGAGTTACACTCCCCAACAGCGAGAAGACAGAGGCCAGAATCATCATCCCGGACAAGCAGCAGGAAAGCGGAGGAAGCACCTTCTACAATGTGATTGCGCTCTCGCCGGCTGGAGAACCTTACCTGGTGAGAGGCAATACGGTTCGCTACTACCGCGGCACGGCAGGGGGGGCGGCAGATGCTCACGGCAGCAACCTTTGGAGACAAGTCGTCCGGCCCGACGGGACCGCCCTCTCTCCGACCCTCGTAACGGACAATGTTGTTGACAACCCTCCTCCCGCCGGCGCAACTCAACCGCGGCCGATGTTCGACTACTGGCCCGACGCTTCTTTCTACAAGTGCGTCCTTGTGACGGTCAGCGTGAGAGAGGCAACAGGTTCCCAGGTGTCAACTGTTCCAATGTCCACCTGGGTTGCCCTGCGAAACCAGGGATAGGAGGCGGCGAATGCTGAGGAAGAAGCTGAGGGAAAGGAAAGGGGTCGCCCTCATCCTTTCGATGATAGGGCTCGTGGTGATGCTGATTCTCGGCACCTCGTTCATGGACCGGGCCATCAACCACCTCTACAATTCTTCGAGGAAACGCAATCTGGCTCAGGCAGAAGGCGTCGCCGAGAGCGGCATAGAAATGGCGATTGTGAAGCTGTATGAGGACTACGATGGCGCGGCGACGGCTGTCGCAACCACGGGGTCATACCACGACACGATGACGAGGCCGACCGGGACCGTGTCCTATGCGATAACGAGGGATTACAGCGGCATAGCCAACACTGTCCTGATTGAATCTGTGGGCACGACCTGGAGAGGATCGAGATCGAAGATAAGGATTATCGCCAAGTATCTTCCGGATGTCAGCCAAGTGTTCAAGGGGGCGATATTCTCCAACGCTCCCCTGACACTCAACGGAGCGGGCACCGTGCTGCCCGACGCCGATGGAGAGGGCGGCTCCATCTACGCCAACGGCAATATCACCTTCAACGGCACATCGTTCACGATGAGTCCCAGTGGCTATATCTACGCGACCGGCACCACGAACTGGGTGCCTCCGCAAGTTCCGGCGACCCATGTCTTTCAGAATATGGCGCCTGCGGCGATGCCCGTGATTGACCTCGAATGGTATCGAAACAATGCCACGACCGTCTATACAGGCGACCAGACCTTCAACGGAAACTTCAGCCTGAGCGGGATCGTGTTCGTGGACGGAGACGTCCGCATAAGCGGGAATTACAATGGCAGCGCAGTAATTGTGGCGACGGGCCGCATTCGAATAACCGGCAATACGCTGGCGAGCGATCCGGAGGCCGACGCTCTGGTTCTGATGAGCCCGAGGTCAATAAGCATTTCCGGTAACTCCAGGGTCGAAGGCCTCGTCTATTCCCACAATGTTGACGCCGAGGTTACGGTCAGCGGGTCCCCCATTATAGTTGGGGCTCTCGTGGCCGACGTCGTGACCACGAACGGCGCGATAACTGTCGAATACAGCGATGTGTGGAGCGGGTTGCCTTTGCCGGGATCGGGCAAGAAGCAGTGGTCCCAGATATCCTGGCAGAAGGTGTGGTAGCGGGTTCAGGTGAGGCAGTGCTGTAGTGAGGCGCCCGAAGGCTTCGGGCGCCTCAGTTTTTGAGGTCGCGGGGTAGGCCCCGCAGCTAAAGTCGCTCTCTTTCTCGCAGGCCTAAGAACTTGTAACAAAACGCCCCAGGGTCCTGAAGGGCTGCGAACAGATTGCCAGGACTGTAGGCCCCGATGTGTCGGGACCGCACATGGCCCGGCGCGGGGTAGAACCCGCGCCCTACACTTCCCCCAACCGGCAATGGGTTTTGTTAGAGATTCTTAAGTGAGCACGTCTGCCGCGGCGCCAAAAGCTGAGTGCCGCTGGCACGGGGCAGAGTGTCAGCCTGCTACCGCTGCTCGGCGACTAACCAGGACAGCGGCGACGGTCGTGCTTCCTGTCGTTCCCGGAGATCCCTGAGGAGGAATGCACTCCGTCGGCGGTCAAATCTACAGGCTGCCACAGGAGGAGTCGAGATGAAAAAGCTCAGAACGGCAATCATCGGCTGCGGAGGAATCGCAGGAGCGCATGCAAGGGAGCTGGCCACGATTGACGGGGTTCAGCTTGTGGCGTTCTGCGATATCGAGGAGAACAGGGCGAAAGAGTTCTCCGAGCGGTTCACGCAGGGCGCGGCACGAGTCTATACCGACTACGAGCGCATGTATGCGAAAGAGGGCCTGAACCTTGTCTATATCTGCCTGCCGCCTTTCGCCCATGGAAACGAGGTGGAGCTGGCGGCGAAAAACGGCGTTCACATATTTATTGAAAAGCCGATAGCTCTCGACATGAACTCCGCCAGCCGAATGGCCAGAGCCGCCGCGCGCGCGAAAGTAAAGAGCCAGGTTGGCTTTGTCCTTCGCTTCGGCGAGGCGATTCAGAGGGCAAAGCAAGCGGTCGAGAGCGGCGAGTGCGGAAGGATGGCCCTGATGACGGCCCGCTACATGTGCAATTTCTCCGGTAACTGGTGGTGGAGGCAGAAGGACAAGAGCGGCGGCCAGATCGTGGAGCAGATAATCCACATCTACGACCTGGCCAGATACCTTCTTGGAGAGCCCAAATCGGTTTTTTGCCGCCTTGACAACATTCTGCACAAGCGCGAGAGCGACTACGGGATAGAGGATACCAGCTCTGCGCTCATCAGCTTTCGCAGCGGCGCCATAGGCAGCATCAGCGCCATCAACGGCGCCATTCCAGGCCGCTGGCTTCATCCTTTCGAGATCGTGGCAGAGAAGCGAACTATTTTGTTCGATGACATGAACAACGCGACAATCTATTTTACCGACCAGGGCTGGAGCGCGAAGGCAGATATCAGGTCTGACAAGCCGTGTATGCGAGCCGAAGCCCTGGACCTGATAAACGCCATAAGGAACGATCGTCAGACCGTCGCGCCCATAGAAGAGGGCGTGAAGACCCTTCGCCTCGTGCTCGCTGCCCGTGAGTCAGGCGAGACCGGAAAGGAGGTCCAGTTCTGATACAGGTTCCGCAGCTTACTACTGTCTTTTTGGATTGGGGTGGAACTCTTGCGGACATCACGAAATCGCTTGAAGAGAGGCTGGCTCACGACCTCGGCAGGTTAGGCTGTGCTGTCTCTGTCGAGTCCGTCCGCAAAGCTCTGGTGCCGGCCGGGGAATTCGAGAAGCGAAGGGCCGAGTTCGGCTACTCGAAGGAGCGCAGGCGGGCCTTCTGGGTGAGCTGGTGTGAGCGCGTCGTGAAGGGCCTTTCGGTCAGCAGCAACCCGTCGGAGTTGGGCGAGAGACTGTGGGACGCGCTCGATACTGACGAGGGGATTTGGGCCCTCTATCCCGACGCGAAACCTGCGCTTGAGAAGCTCAGGGCCGGCGGCTTGAAGCTGGGCATCATCTCAAACTGGGACAAGCCCAATCTGGCTGAGATGTGCGAGAGGCTCGGCATCGCTCATTTCTTCGATGTGATCCTCCCGTCGTATGAGGCGGAGGCTGATAAGCCCGACCCCGCGATCTTCAAGAGAGCGCTCCTGGACATACGGTCAGCGGCTGCTGAGTCGGTTCATGTGGGCGACTCCGTCGGCGCAGATGCGCGAGGCGCCGAGGCGGTTGGAATCTGGCCGGTCATCGTTGACCGGTCAGGCTCCTCGGGTCCGCATGAGGTAGTCACAGTTTCTTCGCTGCTGGAGCTGCCAGCGGTTTTCCGGCTTGAGGGAACTGCGCTCGAAGAGACCCGATTTCGCGCCTAACGGCCGAAGGTTGGCGTGCACGCTGAAGTAGGGGCGCACGGCCGTGCGCCCCTACGGGCTCCGCCTTCGTGGCGCTCGCCTTGACTTGGAGGTATTGACGGGCGACCTCCGTGCGAAGAAGCCATGCGGTCGAGGCAGTGCTCACTTCGCCTGTTGGCTGCCGGGCCAGAGGCCGATTTCGGGCTGCATGCGGTCCAGTCCGTTGGGCCCGACGATCATAAACCTCACGTGGCCGGGGTCCTCCGGGAAGCGCCCGAACTTGAAGGTGACCTTTGAGAGATCCACAGGCTTGCCGTATTTGTGCTCAATCCACTGTCGGGCCCCCTGGACGTCCCCTACAGCGAACTCCCTGATGACATCGGCCTGTGCCTTGGGAATGTCGCCCAGATGGAAAGCATATTCGCCGGTCTCGAGCATCTGGCGCTGGGGGCCGGGGCCGAGAGCGGCATAGACCCCGCGGAGCCGGTCGGCCCAGGTCACCCACTCTGGTGCAATCCCCGCGAAGGAAGCCTTCTCCTCGGCTGGCAAGGGAGGAATCGTGCCAGGCTGGACTGTGCTGGCGCGCCACACGGAGCGCATGAGCACGAACACGGAGACGGCCGCCACGATTACAACGATGCAAGCAATGAGCCATCCTCTGCCAGAGAAGATGCCTTTCCCCTTCTGCTGCGACGGCACCCCAGGCTGGCCTCTCTGAGGGCCCTGCGGCCCAAGACTCAGACGCTTTGCCATGAGTTTTCCCCTCCTTGGGATTGCGGCTATGTCGTCTCCGGTCGGAACGCGCACCTGGCGGCAGAAACTGCCCACCCTCCTCCAAATGCTTAGACGCTCCAGAGGCCCGAAAGGTTGCCGCAAGGCCGCCTGGCGAAAGGCGATCTCAGGTAACTTCTCTGCGGGAGGAACGCAGCCTGCTGGACAGGGAAGATACGGCGCGCCAGCGAAGACCACCGTTGCGAATCTGCCTGCGAGGTTAACGAAATGAATGCCGACCGACCCACGAATGACCGCGACTCGTTTGAACTGCTGGCGCTGTACAAGTATCTGCGGGTTGTGGATGTGTGCGACGCAATGGATGGCATCGGATATTTCGACATAGGCCTGATGTCTCCCGAAGTGCGCCCTATCTGGCCTGGCATGAAGTTCTGGGGGGCGGCCTTGACGATTCGGTGCGTTCCTGCGAACCGGCCGATGTGGCGTCTGAACACGACGGAGGACATGGTCAAGGCCCACGACATCTGGTTCAAGGAGGTGGGCCACATCAGCACCGACGGCATGATAAAGGCCGGGCATGTCATCGTGACCGACGCGGGCGGGAGCGGCGAAGTTGGATTCTGGGGCTCCGCCAATAGCATGAGCGCTGTCGCCGATGGCGCAGTGGGCATTGTTACTGACGGCTATTGCCGCGATACGGCCGAGATCGCGCTTCAAAAGACGCCTGTCTGCGCTCGCGCCCGGGGCCGCACAATCCTGCCAGGGCGCATCGTCGTGGCGGAGGTGCAAACTCGCATAGGCTGCGGAGGCGTCCAGGTGCGGCCGGGCGATATTGTTGGCTGTGATGACGACGGCGTGCTTGTTGTGCCTTTTGAAATCGCTGCGGAGGTGGCGGTTCACGCCAGAGCTATCCTCCTGGCTGACATGCGGGGGCGGCGCAAGCTATACGAGCGGTTGGGCATGACTCCCGATCCAACGGTGGACTTCGAGATGGTCGAGGCCTATTACAGCGAGCTGAAATAGAGGTCGAGCGACTGTGCGGGTCTGCGGTGCCCGGCAGGTGCTCGTGAAGGAAGGGCAGAGATATGGTTGGACTGAGGGACAAGTTTTGCGGTTGCATCGCTGCTTCGTGGATAGGCTCCTCAATGGGAGCTGCGGTGGAGGGCTGGTCGCGCGAGCGAATCAAAGAGACTTACGGCTTTCTCGACCGGCTGCTGCCATATCGTCATTACGAAGCTTACACGGATTGGGAGCGACCTCCCGGCACGACCGAGGACGGCATCGAAAGGCAGAGGCTGATCGCGACCGCCATTGTCGAAAAGCAGGATCGCATTCTGGCGCGCGATCTGGTCGCGGTCTGGGTGCGCGATCTGGACCCGGAGAAGATGGTCTATAAGCAAGAGCGTTTTGACCGGTCGCTGTTGGAGATGGCAAAAACGGGCGTGCCAGCTTGCGAGCTGGGTCGGCTCTCGCCTTTTATGAACCAGATTTCCATGGCGCGCGCATCTCATCCGATTGGGTTGATAAATGCCGGCGATCCCCAAAGCGCGGCGGATGATTCCTTCGAGGTCGGCAGGGTCTATGCGCGAGAGACAGCCATCGCGCTGCGTTGGGCTGCCCTCTACAACGCGGCCATAGCCGAAGCGTGCAAGCCTGACGCCACAGTGGAATCGGTAGTGGAGACGGCGAGGCGGCTCTCCAGCTACCGGGCGGAGTCGAGCAGCCTCTACGCCGCCTATGACACTACCGAGAGAGCCCTGGCCCATGCCCTGGACTTGGCGGCGAAGCACGATGATCCCATGGCGATGAGGGATGAATTCTACGAGTTCTACGAGGGCGGGCGCCATTTCGTTTACAGCATGTCAGACGCGGGCGAGATAGTCTCGAAAGGGCTTGCTGTGTTCGCGATCACGCGGGGGAATCCCAATGATGCGATCCTCGCAGCGGTCAACTTCGGCCGCGACACCGACTGTCTCGCTGCGGTGGCAGGAGGCTTATCGGGAGCGCTCTCGGGCACGGCCTCGATCCCGGAGGAATGGATCGCCCAGGTGAATGAAGCCACGCGGCAGGACCCTTACACGAACAGCCGACGAACGATTGAGGAGACAGCGGACGGGCTGTTCGCGGCCTTCGCGGCCAGGCGGGAGCGGCTGGGCGACTACCTCAGCCTGGTGGGTGATCCGAGCTTTCTCAGATAGGCTCCAGCCCCACGCCGGGGATGACGAGCGAGAAGCGGCCGAGCGCGTGCTGACTCGTGTCGCCGGCCGCAGAAAGGAAGGAATTGATGCTGCTGCAAAGTGGTGAGTGCCGACGCCTGTTCGTTCTGCGCCTGAACTCGGGCGAGGATGTTTTGCAGTCTATCCGCGCCGCCGTCGAGCAAGCCGGTATCCGACACGGCTTGATACTCGCCGGGGTCGGCTCGATCAGCCGTTACCACGTGCATGTCGTGGAGACGACCAATTTGCCGCCGGGCGATGTCTTCTTCCGAGGCGAGGGGGCATTTGATGTCCTCTCGATCACTGGCCTGATATTGGACGGCCGCGTGCACGCTCACATCACCTTCTCGAATACTGAGAAGGCGATGGGCGGGCACCTGGAGGAGGGGTGCGCAACGCTGACCTTCGCCATCGTGATAATGGCCGAGACAGAGGGCGTTGATCTCACCGACTTGGATCGGATGGGGCAGGTGTCGTAGGGTCTCGAAAGGAGGGGGTAGGGGCGCACGGTCCCTATGCCCTTCGGGCCGGGACCCCGGCCCCGACTTAATCGGGGCTCAGGGGCCGTGCGCCCTACTGGAACCTGATCGGGGCCGTGAGGCTATCTCGGGGGTGCGCTCAGAAGCATCCGGCTCTTGATTCGCGATTCCTCCTCCGCATTGGGCAGGTGGCCGGATTCGGTGAGCATCCTCGGCGTAATCAGAATCACGAGCTCGGTGTCGATCGCGCTCTTGGCCTTGCTCCGAAAAGCCGCGCCGACGAGCGGCAGATCGCCCAGGATTGGGATCTTCCGCTCCGTGGAGTAATCCTGACGCTGGGTGAGGCCGCCAATGACGATGGTTTCTCCATCCTTGACGCGCACGGTAGTTGAGGCTCGTCGGCTGCTCAAGGTCGGAAGACCGGTGGCGCGGTCGAGCTCCACGATATTGCTGACCTCCGGAGCAATGGTCGTGGTTATCTCGCCGTTGCCCCCGGTCCAAGGCGTAACCGCGATGCGGGTGCCCACATCAACTCCCTGAATCCTTTCGATCAGGGTGCCGTACGAGGCGTACTGCACGCGAATGAATCTCTGGGCGCCGACGAAAATTTCGGCCTTCTGCCCGTTGACAACCGCCATTCGCGGAGTCGAGTGTATCTTCGCCTTGTGCTCGGCAACCAGCGCTTTCAGCTTCGCCTCGAAATCGGTGGGCAGCTTTCCGACGGTTGTGAAGCTGATGTCGCCGCTCTCCGTGTCGAGGGTTGCCTGGCCAGCGGTTCCCTGTGATCTCAGCCCCAGCGACGCGCTCAGGTCCTTTTGCGACGAGAGCTCGACGGCGATTGCCTCGATCATGATCTGCGGAGGCGCGATGTCAACCTTGGCGAGGTCCGTCCCTATCTTGTTGAGCATCTGGGTCGGCGCCGAGACGACGACTGCGTTCTGCTCGCTGTTGACATGAACATAGCTGTATAGGAAAGTTGGGAGCAGCTCCGCAGCTGTTTGCGCGCGCACGAACTTCATCGGGAACGACTGAGTGCCGCTTGCCCTGTATGTGGCCAGGTCGGTCGGGACTCCCTCGCTCACAAGGTAAACATCGCCCTTTTTCGATAGAGCAAGCCCGTAGGCGCTCGCTATGTAGTGAACTGCCTCCTCCGGCGGTATGTTTTCCAGCGACATACTCACAGTGCGCTTGGCGAGGGCGTCGTCCACCACGATATTCAGCCCCGACTCCTTGGCGATCGTCCCCAGGACTTTCAGCATGTTGACTTTGAGCGCCTGGACGCTCAGGAGTCCGTTTTCGCAGCGGCAGGTGATTCCGGTCTTCAAAGCCTCGGCCGGGGCGGCAGGACCGCGCGCTTCTTTTTCAATTGTCCGCGTCGTCTTTACGGTGATGATCAGGGATTGGCGGTCGGTGCTGCCAGTCACGTCGAATTCCGACTCCGTGAAGCACGCGACGACCAGGCAAACGCCGACTCCCTCCACCGCATCCTGAGGAACGAAGGTCTGCACATGACTCACAGGATACATATCCACATCAATGAAGTTCTTGACATTTGATCGCGCGCCCGGCAGCCGCAGGGCTATTCGGCTGTCCCTTCCGGAATAGCTGCCGCTCACCCATTGCTTGATCCCCTCGGGTCCCCAGTCCAGTATGCCGTCGGCCTTTACAGTAATCTGGACGGAGTTTGTGAGCTGGGTTGCGCTTATGTCGGTGACGGTGGAGTAGATTACCGCCCAGCACGCGCTCGAAATCAGCGCGAGCGACACGAGCGCGAGCATCGCAGGCGCACGTTTTTGGAGGATGCGACTCATCAGTATCATCTTTCTCCTCTTGTTTTCGGCAGGGGTTGCCGGGTGTCTGCTGCGTGCGGGTGGACGCGCAACTCATCCTCGCCACTCGATTCGACTATCGTTGGGGTGAGAAGCACGGTCAGCTCAGATGCAGTGTGAACTCTTGTCTTCTTCCTGAACAGACTGCCGACGAGAGGCAGGTCTCCGAGAATGGGAATCTTGCGGATTGAGATTTCGCTCTGCACCTGGGAAAGTCCGCCGATCATGACTGTCTCACCGGGTTGAACCCGGAATGTGCCCTCCGCTGACCGCGTATTGATGACCGGCAAGCGGGTTATGGGGTCAACCTCACCCACGGCTTTCACTTCAGCCGCGACACTCATGGCGATCGTATCGCTGCTGGCCCAGGGGGTGACGGATAGCCCGACGCCGGCGCTGACGGGTTCGACCACCTGGGTCGGGTCATAGATTTTCGGTTGGAATTTGATGTATTTCTCGACACCGGCGAACACTTCGCCCGTTTGCCCGCTGGCGACTGTGACGGTGGACCGCGCCCTGATCTTGGCCTTCTGATCGGTCACGAGAGCTGAAAGCCTCGCGTCGAAATCCGACGCCAGGGCGCCGACATTAGAGTAAGTCAACTCGCCAGGCGCGCTTTCGATGGATGCCTGGAAGTGTCTGTCCACGTAGCGCAGCCCCAGTTCGTGAGCCAGATCGGCCGCGGACGATGACTCAATCAGCGTTGCCTCGAGCGACACTGCGACTGGCGGCTGGTCAACCTTCGCGATGTCCGCCGCGACCTTCTCGGCGAGCTGCTTCGACCCACAAACTATAAGAGCATTGCCCTCCTCGTCCACCTTCACATAATCCAACAAGAAGTTGGGCAGCAGGTCTGCGGCCAACGCTGGCTTGATTTTACGCACGGGCACGCGCGTGGTCTCCACGGACGCTTGCGACGCGGCTGTCTGCTCGACTATGTCGCTGAAGATCAGCGATTCCGGCGCGTTGGTCAAAGTCAGGCCGTAGCACTCGGCCATTCGCTGCGCGAATTCCTCGGGGCTGATGCAGGGCAGCTCAGCGGTCACAAGCCGTTCGGATGCTGAGTCAGCGGCCATCATGCGCTTCCCGCTCGCCCGGCTGACCGCATCCAGCAGGTCCGAGAGCGTCACATTTCTCGCGTGGATATCCAGCAGTCCATTGCCAGAACTCACGCTGAGTCCGCGGTCTTTTTCCGGCACATCCTCGAGCTTCCGTCGCTGCGACAGTTGCGGCAGCCTATCGCTCATGGCAGTAATGACCAGACTCCGCCGGTCCGGACTCTGCGCTACCTCGAACCACATTGGGTCGTGATGGTCCCAGAGATACGCGTCCCACATGCCGAAGTTCGCGAACTTGAACAGCCGCAGTCTCATCGGCTTGTGCAGAACGACCTCGACATCAAGGCCGAACCGCCCGCCCTTTTCGGGGGTCATCAGGAGCCTGACATGGCTGACAGGATACTTGCCAACATAGACCACGCTTCCGACCTGCGGGCGGGCGTTGTTGAGGTGGAAACGAATACTGCGCACCTTCGGGTAGCAGTCCGGCGACCAGAAACTCGTTGTCTGCTTGCTTACCAGTTGCCAGTCGAGGTAGTAATTGGCCTCCTCCCCGCCGCTCCACCATCTTGAAATGTCCGCCGAAATAGCTCCGTCCGCCTCCATCTTGACGCGAACAGCGTTGTTCAATTGCTCGCTCGTCACCGACACGATGTTGTAGTATGCCTCTATCTGCGCTCCAGCCGCTGGGCAGAAGATCGGGACGCCGCCGAGCGCTGCCGCGAGCTGCAATGCGAAACAGACCCGTGCAGCGGAAGAACTGCGCAGGTTGCGACTGCGGCGAAGTGGCTCGCCGGCTTTAGGCTGGCGGAGACGATTTTTCGCCATTCGTCACTCCAGGCTCCGGGCTCTCAGCCGGTTTTCTGTTTTTGGCTCACTCCCAAGCCGCTCCAGCAGAGTTTTCTTTTCCGGCTCCGACAAGCTCTCTTTTTCCGTCAGGATGCGCGGAGTAATGAAGATGACCAACTCGGTCCTTGTCTCGCGGCGATTCGAGCTCCGGAAGAAGGCGCCAAGAAACGGCAGATCTCCGAGCAGCGGTATCTTGCTGGTCGTCAGTTGCAGTTCGGTCTGGACGAGTCCACCGATGATAATGGTCTCGCCGTCCCTCACCCTCACCTGGGTACTAACCCGTCTCGTGCTCTTTTCGGGAAGGCGGGTAACCGGGTCCGGCGCGCTCATCACGCTCACTTCAGCGTTGATCTCGGTGATAACAAAGCCCTCGCCGCCTGTCCAGGGCGTCATCTCCAGCCTTATTCCGGCGTCTATGAAGTTCACGCTCCCACCTGTGGCCAGCTCGACTGGCTGGCTCAGGTATCTCTGGCGCCCGACGAATATGCTCGCCTTCTGGCCGCTGACGGTCGCAATCCTCGGATTTGCGTGCACCCTGGCTTTCCTTTGCTCCTCCAGGGCTTTGACTTTTGCGGTGAACTCGTCGGTGAGTGAGCCCAGGGTCCTGAATATCAGCTCGCCGATCCCCGATGCGGCGCTTATGCTCTTGCCGGCGTTGCTCCAGAGAAAATCGAAGCCCAGTTCCTTGGCAGCGGCATCGGTGAACTCAACCATGATCACATCTATCATTATCTGCGAGGCGGGCACATCGAACTGCTTGATGTCCTCGCGGAACTTCGCAAGCACCTCGGGGGGAGCGGAGAGAATGACCGCGTTCTTCCCTTCGTTCACCTTGACGTGTGCCTGAAGAAACTCTGGAAGAAGCGACTTGGCCTTCGAGGAAAGAACATACGCGGTCGTTACAGAGTCGATGTCGCTCATGAGGTAGGACGAGGGGTTCTTCGGTATGCCCTCGCTGATCATGAAGACTTTCCCCACCTGGGAGTGCGAAAGGCCGTAGGCCGTGCAGACATACTCGATTATCTCGTTGATCTTCTTGTTCGTGAGGTTCAGGGTGATCTGGCGGCTTGTGAACTTGTCGCCCTGGCGGCGGCCAACAGTGTCGTCAACGATTATTCCGACGCCAGCCTCCCGCGCCAGCTTCGTGAACAGTTCATCCGCCTGGACTCCCACCGCGTGCACCGAGATTCCTCGCTCGCTCGTCGTGATTTCAAGTTCCGGCGCCGCGGCTGCTTCGGAGGTTTCGGCTGCCGGTTTATCCTGTGGCTGCTTCTCGGCCGCGCTGACGCAGGCGCCGGCGCAAAGCAGCGCACACGCGAGAAAGACAAGCGCCGCGCATCTGCTCGACCTTATGAGCTGGATCATAGCAAAGTCGCTCCCTTTTATTCGTGTGCTTTCGCAGCGGCCCCGGTTCGCGCCAATTCCCCGTATTCTCACTCGATGGACGCTTTCAGGCGCCCCGGCAGCGTGCTGAACGATAATTTTGCCCGGAAACGCAGTGGGGCCAGATGTCCGCCCTGGGCGGGCTACTCGCACCAGTGTGGGTTGGCGTTCCCCCACATTATATAAGACGCCCGAAGAGCAGAAAAGGTTGCCGGACTCCACCGCAATGCGGCGAGAACGTTCTCGGCTCGTTGGCCGATGAGGGGGCGATGCCTGGCCAGCTCGGAGGCAAAGCCCAGCGAGATAACACTCGCCAGGCAGATGCCGGACCTTGCTGGCTTACCCCGTCGCAGCCCCGGCCACCTCACTGCCCGGTCTCCGCCATGATGCCTTGCAGATATGCGGCTGCCCTGCGGGTCGCCTCGGCGGGCGTGTAATCGTTCCCCTCGTATTCGATGTCAATATAGCCGCCGTAGCCAGCGCGTTTCATGGCTTTCAGGCAAGAGCGGTGGTCAACGATCCCCTCGCTGATCACCGCGCCCCGGTACCATCGCCCGTCAAGTCCCAGCATCCCTTTGCCAGCTTCAGTCAGGCGCCAATCCTTGAAATGGGCGTGGACTGTGTGCTCGGCGCACCGCGTGAATGAAGCAGCGGGGTCTTCGCCGCCGGTGAGGACATTGCCGCTGTCGAAAGTCAGCGCCAGGCCGGCGACCTCGCGGACTGCCTCCAGCACATCATCCGCAATGACGAACGGGCTCCTCGCCCCGCCGAAGTTCTCGATTGTCACGGTCACGCCCGCCTGCCGCGCAAAATCGCAGACTTCTTTCAGTCCTTCGATGATATGGCGCCGGCTCTCTTCACGAGCGATGCCTTCTTTTCCCGGCGTGGGAATCATGACGATGCCCGCTCCCAGCACGACCGCGGCTTCAATGCCGCGCTTCGCGGCATCTATGCCGGGCTGGCGCTCCCTCGGGTTCGCAAAGTTCAGGTCCGCGATGAATGTGTGGCAGGCAACCGCGACGCCGAAAGCGTCGGTCATCCTCCGCAGCTCGGCTGCGGGAGTATCGTGCAAAGTGACATAGTCAATCGCGTCGAGCCCGAGTTCCTTTGTCAGCTCCAGCATGCTGCGGATGCTGAAGAGATCGGGCCTTCGCGCCATCGTGTAAGACATCATGCATAGCTTCATCTTTCCATTCCCTCCAGTTCTCGTTCGTTTGGCCATTGGTCCCTGGCGCATTCCAGCAGCGCGTCAGGCCAGTCCTCGTTGCAGCGCATCGTGGCTGCGCGCCGGCCATTTTACGCCTTCGCTCATCAGCGGCCGTGATGCTCCATCCACTGTTTGACGGCGAGGAACCTCTCCAGTGGGACAGCGATGCCATCTGCGCCAAGGGCCAGGCAGAAGTGCGCCCGCCGCAGCCGTGGAGTATATAGCAGATCCAGCGCCGCGCCTATCTCCTCAATAGGGCCTGAGCAGAAAACAGTTGGGTCCAACAGACCGATAATGATAATATCCTCGTCAAGGATGTCCAGGGCGGTCTCCCAGGGTGTGTTCCCCGTAGGCGGCGGTGTCAGCGCGTGAACGCCGTCCAGCCGCGTCTGCCTGATGTCAGGCAGGATGTCGAGAACATGCCCGCACATGTGAATGAGCGCTATCTTTCGTTGTGCGTGCATCATATCAACGAAATCACAAACGTGCGCCATATTGTACCGACGGTACGCATCGGGGCTGATATAACGGGTGCTTGTGTTCTCGCACAGGGTAACCGCGTCGCAGGGTCCCTGCGCGAGGATCCGGAACGCCTGGAGCTGTCGCGCATGGATGACGGCGATCAACTCCTCCATCTCCTGCCGATGATCGCTCAGGAGGTAATAGAACCGCTCAGTTCCTATGTCGTCCTGGAGCAGAAGCGGAATGGTGGAGGGCCCCCAGAAGCGCGTAACAATGCCGTCGTCTCCAATGAGGCGATTGATCGCCGCCAGGACAGGTTCATCATCATGGATTCCAAAGTGAGCGCCCTCCCACATATCGCGGTAGATGCGCAGCGACTCCACAGAGTCCACGGGGTATTTCAGCGGATGGCCGTTCCGGAATACCGCGCTCAGCGCGCCGCGCGGCGTGCGCCACTCGCGGATGAGTTGGTCGCTCTCCGCTCGCACTGACTCCTTTACATAAGCCGGCCAGCGCAGTTCGGGTGCGCGGAACTCGTGCGGGGTTCCCCAGCCGTTCAGCAAGAAGATGTCGCAGCCAATATGGCGGTAGAATTCTATCCCACCGTTCTCGCGTAAGGGCTCGGGCAGCCCTGACAGCGTGGCTGCGTCAACCAGCGTTGTCCAGGACAGCCTGTCCACCGGCTCTTTGTGCAGGATGGCGTTGAGCCGCTCGCGTCCGGTCATGCCCGAGTGCGTTCCTTGGTAATTACGATTGCGGTCTGGCCGAGCAGATCTCCTGCTTCTGTGGTGAGCGCGCCTGACTGCTGGCGGGCCGCACTCCACCAGGCCGAGCCGCCGGGCGGCAGGCTTGTGCGCGCTCCGGGCATGCTGCCCGCGAGGCAGCCTCGGCGCCCCTCTGGAACAAGATGTGGGTAATGGTAGGCTGGGCGCAGGGGGCTGATTCTGGCCTGGAGAAAAGAGCCGCATGCAGGGAGTCCACTCTATGAAGGCAGCGCGTTTTCCGGGGCCGGGGCAAGTGCGGGTAGAAGAGGCGCCGGTGCCGGAGGTGGGGGAGGGGGAGGTGCTTGTGCGCACCCGCGCAAGCGCCATATGCGGTTCGGACAAGGGCCTGTGGGAGAAGGGCGCGCCAGGCGGCAGGATTGCAGGCCATGAGGGCGCCGGGCAGGTGGTGAAAGTTGGACCCGGCGTGAAGGGCTGCGCGCCCGGAGATCGGGTGGTGGTGCTGGCGGTGGTGGGGTGCGGGAGCTGCCGAGAATGCCTGGCCGGGCGAGCGCCGTACTGCGAGAAGTCAGAAGGCCTGGCTGGGCAGTTCGCCGAGTATAGCGTTGTGCCGGAGCGAAATCTGGTGAGTTTGCCAGAGGACATCGCGTTCGAGTGCGGGTGCCTGCTCTCTGACTCGCTCGGCACGCCCGCGCGAGCTGTGCGCCGGTCGGGAGCCGGCGAAGCCGATATCGCCGCTGTTTTCGGATGCGGCCCCATCGGGCTGAATTGCATTCAGATGTTGAGAGCGGTGGGGGCCGCCGTGATAGCCATGGATCCGGTGCCATATCGGCGGGAAGCCGCGCTGCGCTTGGGCGCGCATCATGCGCTCGATCCCTTGGATGGCGACCCGCTGAGCCGGATCAAGGAACTGACGGGCAGCGGGGCAGACCTGGCCTTTGAGTGCTGCGGACTCGCTGGCCGGCAAGCCCTTCGCGCAGTGCGCCGGGGCGGGCGGGTTGCCTTCCTCGGCGAGCGCGAGAGCCTGGAGATCAGTCCTTCTGAGGATTTCATCCGCCGGCACATCGAGGTGTTTGGCTCGTGGTATCTCACAGCGCGCGATTATTGGCAGAATGTCGAGCTGGTTCGCTCGGGCCGGGTGGATCCGACGCGGATTGTGACGCACCTGCTTCCCTTCGAAGAAATCGCCAGGGGCTTCGAAGTCTTCTTCGGGCACAAAGAGAACGCGCTGAAAGTGGTGCTGCGGTTTTCGGCAGACGAAAAGCCGAAGCGGGCGACGCCGGCATGAAAGCGCCAGGCAAGCTGAGTTCCCGCTGCAAGGAGCAACTAATTTCGTCGAGGAGGTCTGCGCCCATCGGTTCGTGAAGTGGCGGACAGCGCCGCAAGAGGCTTTGGCCGCCTGCGCCGGGCTTCCTTATCTCCTCGGTTTCGCTGCCACAGGATTTTCCACACTGGGGATCTGCACGACGGTCCCGCGCAGCAGGATTGGTCGGACCTGCCGTAGAAAACACGCGTGGGTGCATTCTGGCGCCCCGGGAATTCCTACTTGGGGGAGAACACATTGACGAGGCTTCGCATCTTTCCAGCTTATGTGCTCGGTCTCTTGGCTGCATGCAATTGGCTCGCAGCCTCTCGAGCGTCCACGCCGCAAGATTCGGAGGCGGTCAGAAAATCGGTGGAAAGGGTGATAGAGGCAGTCAACCCGGCCCTGGTGAGAATCCATGTGGTAGAGGTTGATTACAGCGCCGGCCGCGAGATGAAGTCGGAAGGCGTTGGCAGCGGGGTGATCCTGACCAAGGGCGGTCACGTGATCACGAATCATCATGTGGCCGGGAATGCGAAGCAGATTTTTTGCACTTTGGCCAACAACGAGGATATAGACGCGGAGCTGGTGGGCACAGATCCCCTGACCGACATTTGCGTGATCAAGCTGCGGCCGGACAAGAGCAGGGAATTCCCGGTTGCCAAGTTTGGCGACTCTTCCCGGCTGAAAGTGGCCGATCCCGTTATGGCGATGGGGAATCCGCTGGCGCTCTCCCAGTCCGTGACCATGGGAATTGTGAGCAATACGCACTTGGTCATTCCCGATCTGTTCTGGCCTTTCAGATTCGAGGTGGAGGGAGAAGACGTAGGTTCCATCGTGCGATGGATCGGGCACGACGCGTCAATCAGCCCCGGCAATTCAGGTGGGCCATTGGTGAACTTGAAAGGTGAGGTAATTGGCATCAATGAAATGCGGTTTGGCCTGAGCGCGGCCATCCCGGGCAACCTGGCTCGAGAGGTTGCTGAGCAACTGATCAGACAAGGCAAGGTGAAGCGGTCTTGGATTGGCTTGGAAGTGCAGCCACTGCTCAGATCCTCGCCAGATAAGGAAGGGGCGCTTGTCAGCGGAACAATACCGGGATCCCCAAGCGAGAAGGCGGGGTTCAAGTCTGGGGATGTTCTGGTCTCCCTTGCCGGACAGAAGGTGAGCGTTCGCAGCGCGGAAGAGCTGCCAATCTTCAACCAACTGGTTGTGGGCCTTCCGGTGGGCCAAGAAGTTGAGGCGACGGCAATACGGAAAGGCGAGAAAGTGACTCTGCGGGTGACGCCCGAAGAATGGAAGAGTCGCTGGCCGAAGGCCCGAGAGCTGAGGCAGTGGGGAATGACGGCTCGGAATCTGTCGCTGCTGTTGGCCAAGGAGATGCGGAGGGAAAGCGCGGACGGAGTGCTGGTGACAAGCGTCCGACCCGGAGGACCTTGTGATGAAGCCGAGCCCAGCATTGCAGAGGATGACGTGATCATGGAGGTGGCGGGAAGCCGCGTGAAGAGTGTAGAAGAACTGGCAGCAGTTACGGACAAGGTCACGGAGGGGAAAGATGAGCCGGTTCCTGTGGTAGTGTCTTTTGACAGAAAAGCAGCGTGGTATCTGACGGTGGCGAAGGTAGGGATCAGGCCTTTGCCCGAGCCCGGGCAGGAGGCGAGGAAGGCCTGGCTTGCAGTTGCCACGCAGGTAATAACGCGAGAGATCGCGAACGCGCTCGACCTCGGAGAGCGCACCGGCGTGCGCGTGACCCAGGTCTATCCCGACAGCGCCGCTGAGAGAGCCGGCCTGAAGGTGGGGGACTTGATATTGGCGCTCGACGGTGAACCGATTCCTGCGTCGCGGCCGGAACACCAAGAGGTGTTTGCCGCCATGGTCCGCCAGTTCAAGATCGGCTCGGAGGTGGAACTCACGGTCATCCGCGAGAAGCAAGAACAGAAGATAAGGGTGCAGCTCGAGCAATCGCCGGAGCTGGCTGGGGAGGCCAGGAAGTATAAGGATAATAACTTTGAGTTCACCGTGCGAGATCTCGTGTTCGCAGACAGGGTGCGGCAGAGGTGGAGCGAGCAGCAGCGAGGGGCGTTGGTGGAGGCGGTCAGCGAAGGAGGCTGGGCGGCTCTCGGTCACCTGGCAGTTGACGACTTGATTCTCGAGGTGGATGGGCAGCCGACCCCGGACGCAGCTTCCCTGGAGCAAAGAATGACGACAATCGCCGCAGACAGACCCAAGGCGGTCGTCTTGCGTGTCCGGCGAGGCATTCACAACCTGTTCATCGAATTGAAACCAAAGTGGCCCGGGGCCGGGTGAGCCCACGGTGGACACCCACCATATCGCCAGAAGTGCCGGCAAACGATAGGCACACGCGAAAGGAGGGGTAGATGCTCTCGACAAACGCCCGAAAGGGCAGCAGATTTGCGGTGGTCTTGGTCGCTTTGCTCACCTGCATGTCTCTGTCGGCGGCGCCGTCAGAGGCAGATGAAAAAGCTGCGCAGGGGCGTGAGGTCATGGGCAAGTGGAGCAAGGCTGTTATTACTATCGAAGTTACCACCAAAATGCGAATGGTCAGAGAGGGCCGCGAGACGGGCGAACAGGAGATCAAGGGGGAAGCAAGGGCAGCAGTCATTCGTCCGGATGGCTTGGCCGTGCTCTCCTTATCTCAAGTTGACCCCACGAACCTGTTGAGTTCGTCCGGCGAGGGCGAAGAGGGATTGAGGTGGGAGACCGAGATCACAGATTTGAAGATGCGTCTCGCCAGTGGCAAGCAAGTGCCGGCGAAGATCGTGCTGCGAGACAAGGACCTGGACCTGGCTTTTGCCCGCCCGGCCCAGAAGCCGGATGAACCAATGCCTGCGCTCGATCTCACTGACAGTGCGAAGCCGGAGATTCTGGACGAGATCGTGATCCTGGGCCGTCTGGGAGAAGTGGCTAACCGAGCTCCAACCGTCTGTCTTGATCGCGTTCGGGCGATAGTTGACAAGCCGAGAACGATGTACGTTCCCGGTCTGGACAGCATGATGCTGGGGCCGGGCTGCCCCGTTTTCTCGCTCAACGGGAAGGTGCTGGGACTGCTTGTCGTCCGAACGATGTCTTCGGGGACTGGAGGAACTGGCCTCAGCTCCTCAAGTCTGAGCGACACAAATACGATGCCTATGATCCTGCCCGTTGCGGAGATCCTCGAGGTCGCCAAGCAGGTGGCGGGATAGGCCTCCTACCCCACATTGCGGATCAGGGCAGGTTGGAGTCAGGGGGCTCGAGCGGCATCAGCAGAACTGGCCCGCAGTGGCCTCGTGCGTCCCGGTTCGCGGGCCGGAATGAGCTTCTCGGCGAAGCGTCGGCGCCGGACGCGCAGGGGCCGTTCAGGCGCCGCGCGCCGCTTTGTGAATCGCCTCCAGGACGGCCTTTTCTACCCCAGGCGCTGGGTCCGTGTAAACCGGCAGGGAGACGACCCTCTTGTACACTTCCTCAGAAACTGGGAGGTCGCCTTCTTTGTAGCCCTTGTAGTCGCCGCAAAGCGGCCCGCGGTTGCGGGTGAAGATATCGAAGCCCCTCTCGAAAAGAAGAAGCCGGTGCAGCAGCGCATACCCGGGGCCGCCGGCCTTGACGCCCTCGGCCCGCAGGGCCTCGATGAGAGCGGACGTGCACAGGCCGTTCATCTTCTCCGGATGATGGATCAGGTGGAAAGAATAGAAGCCGCCTGGCTCGGCCCCGTCGTAGCGGCGCACCGGAGAAAGCCCAGGGATGTCTGCAACGCCTGCCTCGATTGCCTCGACCCACTTCCGCCGCCCCTCGTTGAGAGCCGGCAGGCGGCGCAACTGCACGCCGGCGATCCCGATGCCGAGCGGGTGCGATCGGAACTTCATGCCGAGGCCGAGGGGCTGATACTCCTTGTAGCGCTCGGTGACGAGATCGAGCCCGCCCATGCGGTTGCACTGGGTCACGAGGACGGCCCGCTCGAAATACTCCGAATTGTTGCTCACAACCATGCCGCCTTCGCCCGCGCTCACTGGCTTGGACCCCTGAAGGCTGAAGGCGCCGATATCACCGATGCTCCCGACGGGCTGGCCGCGGTAGCGCGCGCCGTGCGCGTGAGAGCAGTCCTCGATGACGGGAATCCCATATTCGCGGCCGATCTGCATGACGGCATCCATGTCGCACACCCATCCCCACAAATGGACGACGACGATGGCTCTCGTCTTTGACGTGATGCGCCGCCGTATGTCTTCGGGGTCAGCGAGAAGAGTCGTGGGGTCAATCTCGCAGAAGACCGGTTGCGCTCCGAGCAGCAGCGCGGGTCCGATGGTGCAGATCCAGGTGTAGGTCGGGCAGATGATCTCGTCTCCGGGTCCCAGGCCCACGCCGAAGTAAGCTGCATAGAGCGCGCTGCTGCCGTTGAAGACCGACATGCAATATCGCACATTGCAGAACCTGGCGAACTCAGCCTCAACATCCCGCACTGTTTGAGTTCCGCCGCTCAGCTCGTTTCGCAGAGTCATGTCATGCGCGAGCTGCGCTTCATCCTCCGTCATCTGCCGCCACCGGTCGGGGCTGTCAGGCTTCGCCGCCTGAGTCTGCACGAATACCGGCCGCTCACTCGCCATGTCAGATTCCTCCGTCAATTCCTGATACCCTACGGTAAGAATTGTGCCTCAAGCTTGCGACTCCTGCAAGGCTTGATCTCTGCCGCGCGGCTATTTTGTCAACCTTCTGCCGCGCCAGCCCTGCAATGCTGGGGATCAGCTCGTCAACGACCGCAGCAGGGGCCGGTTAGCGAGGGTTTGCTCATTCCGGCGTCGCCGTGTTCCAGAATCCGCCTTCATTGGCCGAGGCGCCCGGGTAATTCTCGTCTTCTGCGCAGAAGGGGCGTCCGATGCGGCGCCGAAAACTGTCCCCGAATAACTCGACAGGCCCTGCACCATGCTGAGAATCGCCACCGAGCGCCAGAAGTCACTCGTTGATTGGAAGCCTGGGGAAGCCCTCGGCACTGAAGAGATTTGCTGGCTCGATTTGCAGCAGCCCACCGACGAAGAGCTGGGGACGGTCGCCCGTCTAACAGGTGTGCCCGCTTCTCTTCTGGCCGTTGCCGCCGACACGCGAACCTCAATCCAGTCCGATGCAGAGAATGGTTGGCTGCTTCTTGTAACGAGGGCAATTGATTGCTCCAACGGCGGATGTAAGCCCCAGCATCTGGGGCTTCTCGTGAACCAGAGGTTTCTCGTAAGCATCCACGAGAGCGATCTTCCCGAGACGGCGGAAGTCTGCCACGAATGGGAATTGGAGCCGACTTCCGGCGCTCCGAGTCTCCTCTACTATCTTTTGGACGCGCTGCTCGACCGGCTCTTTCCAATGCTCGACGATATTGAAGATAGGCTCTACGAGACTGAAGAGGCGGTGGTGAGCGGCAAAATGCAATCAACCATCCTACAGAATATCCTGCTCACCGGTCGCCAACTGCTGGCGATGAGGAAGGTGGGGGGCGCGCTGAGAGAGACGGCGAACGCGGTGCTGCGGCGAACTCCGCAGCAGGAGGAGCGCTGGGCCCGGTTTCAGGAGGTCTATGACCACGCCAGTCGCGTCGTGGATATCTCCGAGATGCTGCACGAGGTATTGAGCAACTCGATAGATGCTCACCTGGCTACCGTTTCCAACCAACTCAACTCCGTCATGAAAACGCTGACCATCTGGGCGACAATTCTGATGACGGTTTCCTTGATTTCGGGAATCTTCGGGATGAACTTCGCTTTCCCCGGGTTAATCAAAGATCAATCGCTGCGCGGGTTCTGGATAGTGATGGGGGCCATAGGCGCATCGGTATTGGCGCTGCTTTATTTGTTCCGCCGCATGAGATATCTCGGCTGACCCGTTCTTGCAAATCTCCTGAAAGTGCCTCCGGTCGTCGGGTCTCCGCAGCCCCATGCATGCAATCCGCGCCGCCCCCGCCAGCGGCAAGCTTCTGCGAAAAGCAGCAAAGAATATCGAGACACAGCCTGCGCTGAAGAGCACTTGCCTGAGAGCACTCAAGAAAATTTAGTCCAGCGGGCGCGGCGCGCTTGGCCCTTTTTGCAAAGCGGGAGCCTTACTCCCGCTTTGACCCGCCTCCGGCAGGTAAGAAGCGGCCGCGAGCAGGTTGTTGCATAATTGACTCAAACCCATGCTGGGGCTGACTCAAGATGACAGCCCCTCCCCCTCCGCCAGCCGGCGGGTTGCGCTTGACTGCGCAGGCATGAAGCCTGCGGCTACAATTTTGGGATAGCTCTTCATCAGTGCTGGGGCGCTTTCCAGGCGCGCAGCGGCGTTCTGAAATCCTCGGTGAAGCGGAAGCCAACTGCGTAGCCGACCTCGTTGCCGCCGCCGCAGCCTGTCTTGGTGGCCGAGCCACAGGCGAAGAGCGTTCCGTCAGAGAACTGGAGCAGGTTCCACAGGCCCTGGGCGTCAGCGCGGGCATTGTCGTCCTTCAAGATGATAGGGTGTTCGTGGTCCCAGGTCTCACCGTCGTCATGCGACAGGCAGACGCGCATTCCACGTTCATTCGGCGTGCCGTGGTATCGGTTAGTGTAGGCGCAGGCGATGGCGCCCGACTTCAGCCTGAGCAGCAGAGGCGTCACGCCGGCCATCCCGGTCTTCTTGGGCTTCGTCCATGTCCTGCCGCTGTCGTCGGAGATGCAAGTGTACAGATCCTTGGCTTGAGACTCCTCTATGACCGCTATCACGCGGCCGGGCTTCCTGGCCTCGACGATGGACGCCTCATCGAAGCCCTTGATGCCCGGGAAGTTGGCCCAGATGCTGCCCGACGGGATGTCCGAGTCCGAGACTGCCTCTGGCCGCTCGTCCTGGGCGACGGTTATGACATCCCAGGTCTTGCCGCCGTCGGCGGAGCGGACAATGGAGCAGGCGTATGTCTTATGCTTCCGGGTCAGGTATCCAAAGGCCGGCATCAAGATGGTTCCGTCGGAGAGGATTCTGGCAGTATGCATTCCGTAGCCGGCGAGAAACGCGCGGTGCGGCAGGGTGATATCTCTGGCCTGCCACGTCTTGCCCTTGTCGCGCGACACCTCGACCTGAAAACCGCCCGTCGTGGCAAACAGCTTTTTCTCCGGGATCATGTATATCCAGTAGCCCGCCGCCTCCCATCTGGCCAGCTCCTCCATCGGATGCTCCTGGTAGCCGAGCCATTTGATCCTGAACAGCGATCCGTCCTTGAGCCGCAAGCTCTTCTCCGGCACTGAGCCCTCGTAGATCTGCCAGGAGATTCCGCGGTCTCGCGAGATGAGGTTCAGGCGCAAAGTGTCCTCGACCTCATACCAGTCGTAGCCCGTGAAAGGGCTGCGCCAGGTAACGCTTATAGGGACTATGAGGGCGTCGTCCTCCAGGAGCGTTGCATCGCCTGCGGACACGCTGGCGCCATTGGGGTGGTCGTAGAGGGTGACCTGCACCTTCCACGGCCCCTTGCAACCCGCAAGGGGATCATTGATCCCGGCCCCAGCTCCAGGCAGCGCGAGCGCGGCCAGCAGGAGGACGAGCAAACAAGCTGGAGGAAACAGTGGCAGCTCACGGCTCATCTTTCCACCTCCCGTATGCCAGGCCATCCCGACTGCATACCTATCTCTTGGCGGGCCTGGCGACACGCAAAGGCGTCACGAAATCTTCTGTGAAGCGGAAGCCTACCGCGTAAGAGATCTGGTTGCCGCCGCCGCATCCGGTCTTGAGACCCCAACCCGAGGCGAAGAGAGTCCCGTCCGAGAACTGCACGAAGTTCCACAGACACTGACCGTCGGCCCGGGCGTTGGTATCCCTGAGGATTGCGACCCTGTCGGTGTCCCAGGTTTCGCCATCGTCGGGGGAATAGCACACCCACATCCCCCGCTCGTTTTCTGTGCCGTGGTATCGGTTGGTGTAGGCGCAGGCGATGGCGCCCGACTTGAGTCTCAGCACCAGAGGCGTGACACCATACATGCCGGTCTCGCGCGGCTTCGACCAGGTTTTGCCGCTGTCATTTGAGACAGAGGTGTAGAGCGCCTTGGTAAACTGTTCCTCGATTACGGCGATCACCCGGCCGGGCCGCTTCGCTTCCACGATCTGCGCCTCGTCGAACGCATGCACGCCCGGCGGAGGCGGGGACGAAAGCGAGCTGCCGGAATTGCTGTCGTCGCCAACGGCCCCGGGGCTGTCATCGTAGGCGACGGGGATAAGCTGCCAGGTCTTCCCGCCGTCCCCCGAGCGCAGCATGGAACACGAACGAACCCGGTGGTGTCGCGTCGGCCGGCCGTAAGTTGGCATGAGGATGGCGCCGTCGGACAGCATCCTGGCGGTCACCATACCGTAGCCGTTTATCTCTGCCTGATGGGGAATCTGTATGTCGCTGGTCTGCCAGGTTTTTCCGCCGTCCCTCGAAACCTGCTTATCGAAACCCAGCGTGATCGAGAACATGTCCTTCTCGGGGATCTCATACAGGTAGTAGTCGGCCTTCTGATACTTCTCGCGCTCGGAGTTCGGATGCTGCTCGTAAGCTTTCCAGCGGAGCCGCAGCAGAGAACCGTCCTTGAGCTTGAAGATTTTGTCTGGCAGCGGCGGGCCATCGTATATCTGCCACGAAAGGCCGCGGTCGCGCGAGACGAGCGTGAGCGACACTGCGTCGCCCTCCTCGATCCACTCATAACGCTGCACGTTCGAGCGCGGCCACCATGTGATGGGCACTACCAGGACATCGTGCGGCAGCAGTGTCGCGTCGCCGACATACATTCGCTCGGAATCGGGATTGTCATAGAGAGTGATTTCTACCTTCCAGGGGGCGCCGTGGATGGAAGCTTGGAGAGGGTCTGTCGCGCCGGAGGCGGGACAAAACGCCCAGAGAATGAAAACGAGCGTGCCTGCTGCCGCAGAGAAGGTGATACGGCTCATTGATCTTCTGTCCTTTCCTTGGGTATCTGGTCGGTGACCACGCTCGCCTGCCGCTTTGACCACTGACAGGGACGCTGCTTCACGCGCGAGGCCTATCTTTCACGCGCCCCGACTGGAGCCCTATCATCACCTCGTGTTCTCCTGGTGGCAGAGGCAGGAACGCCCAGTTCTGGCCGAGCCAGCGCTTGATCTGGAAACGGGCAGGCTTCCCATTCACAATGCAGCGCTGCAGCTTTTCGCGGCCAAGAGGCACCTTGACAACGAAGCCAGCCCGATACCCGCACTTCGCCTTGAAGGACGCGCAGCCGTCTGCCAAACGCGGCGCCCGGATTCGCGCCTTTGAGCGCTGCCACCACCATCGCCACAACTCGTCGTTGCCCATGAACACCGCTTTCAGTTTTTTCGCGCGCAGGTATCGAAGGAGTTCGTCAATCGCTCTGCGGCAGGCCGCACTGCTGTGGATGTAAACGGGGTGGCAGAACATGTTCATGGCCATGTGATAGCGCGCGGCCAGGTCAACGGCGCGGTGAAGAATGTCGAAGTCAACCTCCTCGCCCTCGTAGCCAATCTCATACGCCACGATTGGCTCCTGGAGGAACGGGATTCTCGTATTTCCGTTCCGCCAGTCATCACGGAAGAAGTAGGGGAACGGCGTGCCAAATGCGAAGCCGAGCGTGTTGACCGGGTTGAGAGGAGGTGAGGCCCGGCCTATGCGGCTGTTGTCTGCTTTTCCGCCGGCCGCGAGCATCCATGCGGCGGGTTCTGCCCATCCGGTCCACCGGCACCAGTGATTGACGCTGCATATCGGCCGACAGCCGAAAGCCGCTCGAAAAAGGGCGGCCTGATCGAGAACATCCTTCTTTGAGAACGGGCTGGGGTGAGTGAAGCCATCCATGAAATTGTAGTGCAGGCTCAATTCGTGGCCGTTGGCGCGGATGCGGCGAAATTCCTCGCGGTTGATGGCGAAGCGGCCTTGCAAAGGCATCAGGTTGATGTGATACGGAAGCCCCCGGCTCTTCATGAAGCTGGATGCCGAAAGCTGAACGCCTGGCTGGCACTCGTCATCGCCCCCGAAGTAGAAAAGCGCGTCGGGAACCGCCCCCCCGCTGGCTGGCAGCTCGTGGATCACAGGGACGGGCCTGCGCGCCAGCATGCTTTGCAGGAGCAGGGTCAGTTCGTCGGCATAGGCGACCTGGGGCGAATTCTTTCCAGTAACTATCGCATCGCCGAACCTGAAGTAGCCGTCGCCATCGCGGTCGGCGTCAACGGGCCTGCCTTGCTGGATTGCCCACACGGTATGTGCGAGGTCGAACCCGATGTAGAACGCCCTGCCGCGCCCGACGCGGCGCGCGGTTGCGACGGCCAACCCGGTGTCGCGTGCCCGCTCGCCCTGGTCACGCGCGGATGGGTGGGGCCTGAAGAATCGCGCGACCTCGCGCGACTTTTCCGCCTTCGCCGGTCGCACGGGCGAGATGATGATAAGCCGCTGCTTCGGCTGGAGAGGCGAGTGGATTCCCCGAGCCAATTGCCCGCGGCTGAACTCGAGATAGCCGGTGATCGCAAAGTCATGATCCGGCTGTGCAACCTGCTGCTGCGGCCGCACGCTGAAAAGTTCGTCCAATCGCTCGGTGGCGAAGCCGATGAGCGTGCCGCCAGCTCTAACCCATCCAGCAAGCGCTTGGACAGCTTCAGGGCAAGGCTGGTCGGGCGCCAGGCCTCCGATAATGATGCTGCCGAAACGCCGAAGCTGCGCAGGCTTGACAAGTGACGAAGGAGGGATCCGCAGCGCGCTGACGCCCAGGCGGTCGAGTATATCCCAGATGTAGGCATACCAGTAGTTGCGACCGCTTCGGTTTGTTTCGCGCCGTTGGGCCTCATCCCAGACGACTCCGACGGAAAGGGGCAGCGTCGCGGCGGGCGTTTTCGCGCGGTGGTGGCTCAAGATAGTCTCTCGACGACTCGCCTGAGTTTCTCGGCGCTGCGCTCGTGCTCCTCTTTCGGCCCGAAGGTATAGACGAGCACCATGCGCGGAAGGATGTCTTCGGCGTTCGGGCACAGGCCATCCTCATATTTATTGTTGCTGCCAGTGTACAAGGGGCAATCGAGCGGGCATCCTCTGCCGTAGCCGAGCCGCTGGGCGATGAGAGGATGTTTATATGCTGGCATGTTCGTGTAGCCGACTGAGAGCGACGCGCCTTCCTCCTGAGCGACGCGCTTGAAATCTTCGAGCGAAATGCCCTTGCGGTCGCCGCGGAATGTGGCGCCCCAGAGATGGAAGGTGTGCTTTGCTTCGGCGGGGCCTCGCTGAAGAACTATCCAGTCGCAGCCCTGCACCGCGGCATCGTAGAGGCCTGCGATCTCGATCAGCTCATCAACATATTGCCTGGCGCGCTCGAGCTGCACGAGCCCAATCGCCGCTGTCTGCTCGTTCATGCGATAGTTGAAATGCAGCCCAAAAGCGATGCTGTAGAATGTGGGCGCTCCGGCGTGCAAATCGAGAGCCTTGGCAAACGCCTCATCGTTAGTCACGGCCATGCCGCCGTCGCCCAGCGCCATCTGCTTCGACATCTGGAAACTGAACGACCCGATATCGCCCCAGCTTCCCGTGCACTTGCCCTTGTAAGCAGCGAAAAGCGAATGCGCGCAATCCTCGATCACGGTTAGGCCGTGCTTCTTGGCGGCAACAACGATGCGGTCCATTTCAGCCGGAAGGCCGCAGACATGCGTTACGATGATGGCCTTCGTGCGCTCCGTAACCTTCGCCTCGATCAGATCGGGGTCCATGTTCCAGGTGATGGGGTTGACATCCACAAACACTGGCACGGCGTTGTTATACATCGCAGCGACTGCGCCGAAAACGCAAACCGGATCGCAGATCACCTCGTCGCCCGCGCCCGCGCCGGCAGCAATGACCGCGCTGTGCAGCACCGACATCGCCGAGTTCATTGCCACCCCGTAGCGCGCTCCCACTGCCTTCGCAAAGGCTTCCTCAAATGCGGGCGTGGCTGCGCCGTTCATGGAGGACAGGTTCTTGGAATCCAGGACCTGTTTGAGAGCCGTCAATTCCGCGTCATCAAATATCCTGACAGGCACTTTTCCCTCCTTCCTCCCCGCGGCTCTCTTCGCTGGATGGCGCGGCTTAACCTGCGGAGCAGGGCCCCGGGCGTGACTCACACCTGCCCTTGCTGCCCATTGATGCTGCCGTGTGGTAAACTCCCGTCACGAAGACAGCGGAAACCCTGACGATGACCACGGGTTGCGGCGCGGCCGCCCCGGGGGTCCGAACGCTCTGAGCAGCAGACGAGGATGGAATATTCCGACCGGTACCTCGCATACATGGGGCTGGCGCCAAAACGCATCCCGCACTGGGAGCACTGGTCATGCCCCGACGGGGAGACCTACCTGACGGGGATTGACTACTATGAGCATCCGCGGCTGTGTCGGCTGAAGATGCGAGAGCTGTATCCGCAGCTTGAACTGGCGATACCGGAAAATGACGAGCCGAAGCCGCGGCCGAAGCTGGACCTGGAGAACGAGAGCTCTCGCACCGACGATCAGGGCAGGCGGCATGTGCGCTGGGGCGATTCCGAGACCAGCCACTGGGACTGGGGAAGGCAATTCAGGACACCGGAAAATGTCTTTGCCTTCTCGCCGCTGAAGCATGCCGATTTCAGCGGCATACCGGTTGTTGAGTCTCGCGATTACTCTGACGAGGAGAAGCTTTATGAGGGATACCGCAAGAATTATCCGACCGAGTGGGGAGACAAGGCGTCTGAGGGTTCGACCTCGTCAGTCGGCTTCTACAATACGATGTTCATGTGGCCGCTTCTCACTTTCGGATGGGACCTTTTCCTGGAAACCTGCCTCGATCCGCGCTTCGAGCGCATCATGGACGAGTTCGCCGAGATCAACCGCCGCGTGTTTCGGACTTTCGCGCGCTTGCCCGTCAACTTTGTCGTATGCCATGACGATATCGTCACCGCGCGCGGCCCTGTATGCTCGCCCGCCTGGATGCGCAAGCACATTTTCCCCCGCTATGAGGAGTACTGGGGTATGCTCAAGGATGCCGGAAAAGAAGTGATTTTCATGTCCGACGGATGCATTGACGCATTTGCCGACGACATCTTTGCCTGCGGCGCCAGGGGAATCATCACCGAGCCGTTCGCGGACTTCAAGGCGATTGCGCGCAGGCACGAGAGCTGTTTTCTCGCGGGCGAAGGCGATAATCGCGTCCTCACGCGCAATCATCCACATGAGATCGAGGCCATGGTTAGAAGCATGGTCGAGACCGCCAGGATGACGGGCGGCTACATGATGTGCATCGGCAACCATATTCCGTGGAATGTGACGCCGGAGGGAATCAAGCGGTATCTCGACCTGTCTGCGGAATTAGCACATCGGTGAAAGGACGCCTCGCGCTGCGCTCTCGCCGCGAGTCCTGCTGGCTGTCGGGGGCCAGGGAAATACCAGTGGGCGTGGTGTCTGATGACTTTCGCTATTACAGCAGTGGCCCCGAAGGGCAGGTGTGGCACAGCCGCCCTCGGCTGTGCAGACAGGCGGGGGCGCCTGTCCCACATGGGCCGCTTACACCGGTAATGCACGAAAGTCATTATTGATTCTCGCAAATCACCTTCACCTGGGTCATTGCGAGTCCGCCAGGCGGCGGACGAAGTTTACCCGCCTGAGGCGGGCAAGTCCCTTAGAGCTTGTATCAAAACCCGCCGGGGGCCTGAAAGGCTCCGAACAGATTGCGAGGCCTGTAGGGCGGGGCCTCTGTGCCCCGCCGGACGGCTTTCAGCGCGGGGTGCCTGCCCGAGCCGGGCCACGGCCAGGGGAACCCGCTCCCTACAGTTCGCCCAATCGGTAATGGGTTTTAATACGGCCTCTTGGTACTACAACGAGACTTTTTGGTATCATGAGGCCAGTGGCAAGCATTGCAGCCATACATCGCACCAGGAGCCGCCGCCATGAACGCCGTTGGGGTGCCCGTTACCAGCCGTCCCCCACCCTTTGAGGTGTCGCAAGAGCAGGTGCGCCGACTGGCCAAGGCCTTGCGAGCCTATCACGCCCGGTTCGCGGGCCTGTTCTACCGCAGGGAGCAGCGCCACTGGGCTCTGAAATACTTGCAGGGCCTGCTGCTTCCGGATGCCAACAAATCGGTGGAGAAGCTTGCCCTGCGGGTGCAAGGCGGCAATGTGCGCAATATGCAGCAGTTTATCGGTGAGGGCAGGTGGGAGGACGGCCTGATTCTGCGCAAGCGCGCCGAGCTGGTAACGCAGAGCCTGGGCCACCCCGCCGGGGTGCTGATCGTGGACGGCAGCGAGTTTCCCAAGAAGGGCGAGCATTCGGCCGGCGTGGCGCGACAGTACTGCGGCGCCACGGGCAAGATCGACAACTGCCAGGCGGCGGTGTTCTTGGCCTACGCTTCGCACCGGGGTCACGCGCTTCTGGACGCGCGCCTGTATCTTCCTGGGGAGTGGTTTGAGGCGCCCTCGCAGCAACGGTGGCAGCGGTGCGGCATCCCCGTGGGCACGCCCTTTCGCACCAAGCCAGAACTGGCCTGGGAGATGATCCAGAAAGTGGCCGCGCAGGGCGCGGTGCCTTTTCGTGGGTGCTGTGCGACGAGGGTTTTGGCGACAATCCGGAGCTTCTGCAGCACCTGGAGGCGGCCCAGATCACCTATCTGGCGGATGTGGCGATCTCCACCCGCGTCTGGCTGAAACGCCCCCCCACTGAGGTTGCGGCGTGGAAGGGAAAGGGGCGTCCGCCCTCGCGCGAGCGGGTGGCGCCGCAGGCGCCGCGTCCGATGCGGGTGGACGAACTGGCAGCGCGATTGCCCCCTGGCGCATGGCGAAGGTATCGGATAAAGGAGGGCGAGAAAGGCCCCATCAGGGCGCGGTTCGCTTTCGTGAGGGCGGTGGCAGTACGGGGCCAGCTTCCGGGGCTGGCGGTATGGGTGGTGCTGCGCCGCAGCCTGGGTGAATCGCCGGAGCTGAAAGTCTTGCCCAGCAACGCCCCGGCTGACGCCCCGCCAGGGGAGCTGGTACGCATCAGCGGGATGCGCTGGCCCATCGAAAGCTGCTTCGAGGAAGCGAAAGGCAATCTGGGCATGGCGGCCTACCGGACCCGCTCCTGGCGAGGATGGCATCATCATATGACTCTCGTGATGCTGGCGCATCATTTCCTGGTGCGGCTGCGGTCGCAGCATAAAAGGGGGCGCCGGAGCTCACTCTCGCGCAGGCGTGCCTGCTGCTCGCGGCCGCCCTGCCGCAGCGGCGTCTGACCCCGTCGCAGGCCATCGCCCTGGTACGCTACCTGCAGCGCAACAACCACAAGGCCAGGGTGTGCCACCACCGGCGCCGCGCGAGGCGCCGTCACAAGCTGAGATAAAAGTCTCGTTGTAGTATTAGAACCCGCTCAGGAACGAGATTGCCACGGCCTGCGGCCTCGCAATGACAGATGCGTTCGTGAACCAATTGCGCGAGAGTCAATAGGCGCAGGAGAATTTCTGAAGGCTGCGCTGGTGAAGGTAGGCCTTACGGCGCACGCGCAGTAAGGGGCTGTTTCAGGCCGCATACCTCCTGCCCTCATCGAGCATGGCCAAATAGTTCTCGACGGGTATGTAGTTGGCTACCGAGTTGCCCGTGCCGAGGCAGTAGCCGCCGCCTGGCAGGCAAATGTCCAGCGTCTCACGCGCCCTGCGCCTGACCTGAGCTTCATCGGCCCGGCACAGGAAATCCACGTCTATGCCGCCAATGAGCGACAGGCGGTCGCCCCAACGGCGCTTGGCAACCGTTACAGGCTCGATGACATCTTCGAAGGAGTGCTTGCCGTCCAGTTTCACCTGCTGGATAAGCGTCGGCATGAGCTCTTCGAGGTTTCCGCATGCGTGCAAGAGGTAGAGCTTCCCGCGCTCGTGAGCGACCTCCGCGTTGCGCTGGTGCCACACGAGCGATTTGTCTTTGAGGACCTGCGCTGAAATCATGGTGCCGGTTCGGTGCCCCATGTCATCGCCGCCGAAAAGAATCGGCATACGGTCGAACTGCGCAAGCAGCTTGCACCACGCATTGAAGATGCTGCCGACGCGCTCGAACATGGCGTCCACCAGCTCCGGGTCATCGTGCAGCGCGAAGCACAGCCCTTCGTAGCCCATGAGCCAGGTCACATACTCAAAGACGCTGTGAGAGCCGGCTCGCAGACACATGTCCTCAGGAACATACTTCGAGTGCCATTCGATGTCCGATGTGTCGGCAGCGTTCGGATCGGGCCAGGGGTAGCGCTCGAAGTCCTCCATCGTTCGGATGGGGCCTGTGTGCTCGTCGAGCCAGGAGCGGCCGCCCTGCCTGCCGAGCCCAGCGGTGTCTCCCGCAACAGCGTAGTTATCGTGTGGCAAGGCCGCGTTGCCAAGTGCGACAGGCACATAATCGTAACCGAGGAAACGGTGAAGACGGATATTGCGCCAGCGCAGATAGTCGGGGTCGCGCGGGTCCAGGTCGCGCCCAAGGTCGAACCGCTCCCAGATGGCATCGCCGATCTCGCCATCCCAGAACAGCTCCATGAAGTGCACGCGCTTTGGTGTGCCTTCTCGGCGCAGGTTGCGCAGCAGGCTCTCGTAATCCGGCTGAATGGGTACGTCGAGCATTTTCACGTTCCTCACGGCCGCGGGCCTCACAGCGAGGGCGACGATGGGCTCGAGACGCCGAGCTTTTCCGCAGCGCGGCGGGTCCAATCGGGGTCCTTGAGCATGGCCGTGCCGACGGCGGCGAAATCGGCATGGCCTTCGGCTACGGCGCGTTCAGCATCAGCAGGATCGCCGAGGCCCCCGGCGACGATAATAGGCAGATCGGTCATCTTTTTTGCCCACTGACCGATGGTGCGCTCGCTTCCAAAGTAGCCCTTGAAAGCGCCGTCGGTTGAGATGTGCAGCAGGTCAATTCCTGCGTCCTCCAGGCCGCCGACGAGTTGCTTCAGGTCCCCCGCGCTGAAACCTTCTTCCCGCTTGTTGAAAATGCTTATGCGGCAATCGAGCAGAGCGCGGACGCTGATGCGTTGCTTGACTCGGCGGCAGGTTTCAAGCAGCATGCGCATGCGTCCCCCAAGGCTGCTCCCGTACTCGTCGGTGCGCCGATTTCTTTGCGCGAGCACGAAGGAGTCGAGAAGAAAGCCGTGCGCGCCGTGGACCTCCACGACGTCGAATCCGGCCTCCACAGCTCGCGCTGCGGCTTCCTCGAAGAATTGCTCGATGCGGTGGATCTCCTCTACCGTCAGCGCGCGCACGCCAGGATGGGACTCAGTCGGCTGCACCTCGGAAGGCCCGACCAACCCATCAGGAGCCAGTTCAGGTGAACCCTGTGGGCCGCCGTGGACGAGTTGAATGCCAGCAGCGGCGCCGCCCGCGTGAATCCGTTCGGCAAGGCGCCTGAGGCCGGGCAGATGCTTGTCGGAATATGCACAGAGGCCCCCTTTCCAGCAGCGGCCTCCTTCGTCAACTGCCGTCGCCTCAACTATGATGAGTCCCGTGCCGGCCCGGGCGCGCCGGGCGTAATGCTCGAGGCCAGCTTCGCTGACGACGCCATCCACGGCCGCGCAGTCCGCAAGCTCCGGCAATCCAACCGAGACCATCGGCGGCATGACCACTCGGTTCTTGAAAGTCAGGTGCTTGACGGTAATCGTCGAGAACAGGACGCTCATCGGCGGTCTCCCTCAGACTGAGCCAGCTTGGGCGGTGCTGGCTGCGATCCCTGCTCGTGCCAGGATGAGTCCCGGACGCTCCCCGAGATCAGCCCCCGACTGTTTTCGGGCTGAGGCCAGGACCATCCTTGCGGCTGAAGGTGAAATTCAGCCAGCCGCGGTTGGCAGGGGCGTTGGTCAGGGTCGTATATTACGGGAATGCCTGGTAGCTGCGCGCGCAGGCGTAAAGCCTGCGGCTGCATTTGCGCACGCTCCCCCGGCGTGTCACGCTGATAGCCGGAATCCTGAGTGCGTGCCCCAAGCGGTTGTGCTCCTACTGGGAATCGCCGACTGTGGAAAGACAATGGTAGGTGATGGCAAGCGAGGCAGGTTGATGCAGTCGCTCTCGAGAACCGTGCCGGTCATAGTTCCGTCCATCTTGGTGATGGCGACGCTGGTGCTTTACCTGCGCCGCTCGACATCCACGAGGCGATGGGCAGGCGTAGCCCTGGGTGTGTGCCTGCTGGACCAGGCAGCGAAGGCTCTGGTGTCTCGCCATTACGTTGCGGGGCAGCATTATTATGATCGCTTTTCCCTGCTCGGCGGGTGGCTGCAAATCTGCTACGAGCGGAACTCGGCCTTAGGGTTTGGAGGCTCCTCTCCTTATCTGCTTGTCATTACGGCAATCTGTGCGATTGCTCTCTTTCTGCTTTATTGGCGATTCGCGCGAACAGCCTACCGCATGGCGCTGTTGACAGAGCTTGGCTGCGCGCTGATTCTCGGTGCATTGCTGGGTGCCCTGCTCGACCGAATCCGACTCGGTCTTGTGGTGGACTTCCTGGAATTCGGCAGGGCGAGCAATTTCACTTATAACATCGGCGACCTGTCGGCCTTCGCGGGGGCTGTGCTGTTGGCACTCCGCGGAATGCAGTTCATCGCAAGCCAGCGTCCGAGGCGCGCCGTCAGGCCGAGCGAGGAGCCCAGAGGAAGTTCCCCGCCGCTCTATCAGCTTGGCGCAGAAGGAAGCCGGAGGCGCGCGGAGAGGCGGAGGGCAGCGCAGCGGGCGCAATGGCTGTGGACGCCGGCGATGCTCATTGCGGCGGCGCTCGCGCTGGCCCTGCTTTGGCGGTACGCGGGAGATGAAGAATCGTTCATGCTCCCGCTGCATAGGGCCGCTTATCATGGTGACACAAGATCCTTGAGCCGGCTTCTGGACGCGGGATTCGACATTAACCAGCGGGATCAGAATGGCCACACGCCGCTGCACTACGCTGTCATAGCGGGCAGCACCCGTGCGGCAGAAAGCCTTCTATCCAGGGGGGCGGAAGTGAACGCAGGGCTTGGTCAGCATGGCGGTTGGACGGCTCTCGACCTTGCCGCCGCCTTCGGCCGTGCCGAGATCGCAAGGCTTCTCCTGGCTCATGGGGCACGACCATCACCATCATCGCTTCACGCCGCGCTTCATCCCAAGAATCTCGAGGTGGTCTCGCTGCTGTTGTCGCACGGGGCGGATGTGAACTCGACGCGCGGCGGCGAAACCCCGCTCATTTGCGCGGCTGCGCGGGGCCCCAGCCTCGACGCTTTGAAACTGCTGCTAACTGCGGGCGCAAAAGTGAACGCGAAGAACAAGAGCGGTCAGACCGCCTTACACCGCGCAGCAGCAAGCGGCGACGCAGAAATGGCGCGGGCGCTTCTATGCGCAGGCGCTGACGTGAACGCGAAGGATGATCGCGCCCAGACGCCGCTGCATGTGATTGGCGGTCTCTCCCCGGCGCTCGGCGGCAGGAGCGGCAGGGATGTGGCAGCCATTCTGGTCACCTATGGAGCTCAAGTGAACGCGAGACCCTTGAATGGACTGACCCCCCTTATCCACTCCGTTCTGAAAGGCGACGCCGAGTGGGTGAAGCTCCTGATAGGCGCCGGCGCGGATGTGAATGCAAAGGGGCCGAAGAGCTGGAGGGCTCTGCATTACGCAGCCGCGAAGGGCCGACCGCAGGTGGTCGAAGTGCTTTTGGCCGCCGGCGCAGCGGTCAACGCGAAGAATGCAGATGGCTCAACCCCGCTCGACCTTGCAAAAGACCAGGAAGTCGTCGAGCTGCTGCGCGGCCGCGGCGGAACAGGGAAAGCAATGTGATGCTCTGCGCAGGGCGGAGCTCTTTGGCGCGGGCGTCAATCTCCGGCTTCGTCTCCAAGTGCGATGGGCTGTGCCGGGGATCAGGAGCAAATGCCCCGATATGCGCGGCTGATTAGTTCTATCAGTATGTGACCACGTGGTATCCCGCAAACCTGCTCCACGACTGCCTCCAATCCATCCGACTTCAGCCTCGACTGGAGCTTGCGCCACTCGGCATCTTCGTGGTTAACGACCGTGAAGGCTGCCGCGATGACATGAGACAGCGCTTCCGGCGGCCGCGTGTATTCACATGCGAGCATCGCTGGGCCTATCAGGCGTTCCTCTCTGCCAAGCTTTCGAATCGGCTCTCGAATCACGCGCTTCACATCGTCGGGCAAGAAAGGTGACTTCATCTGCTCCAGAAATGCCGCGCGATATTCCTCAATCGCCTGCGGCGAGAATGCATGTTTTGCGGCTACGGCTGCGGCGGATTCTCGAGTGGCGGCGTCCACCCGCTGGAATATCTCGGGGTCGCTGGCTGCCTCATGGATAAGGCTGTGGCCCTTCAAGTAGCCGAGGATGCCCGCTGCGAAATGGCCGGTATTCTTGATGTAGAGCTTGCGTTCCAGCGCCGCCTCCTGGTTTTCGCTGAGTGTCATTCCCGCGATGGGAGGCATCGGCGCCTTGACCTGTCGGGCGTCAATCGTCCACTCCTGCTGAGATTCAGCGAGCAGGATCAAAGGATCTTTCGGCTCAGGGACGGCGCGCGCGACCATCGCGTCGGGAAAGCCGACGCGGCTATCGAGCCACGCCCAGTCGAGGTCAGGCGCCGCGCATCGAAGGCAGGCGCGCAGCGTAGATGAACTGCGTTCCATATTCTCGCAGGCGATGATGTTCAGGGGCTTGGTAATCTGGCGCCTGCGCCGCAGTGCGAGGCCTGCTGCCAGGGTAGGCGTTGTAGCTTCGAGATTTGTCGGCAGAACTGCGGTGGCCACAATATCCGCTTCGGCAATCGCCTGTGCGCACGCTTCGACCTCGTCAACATGAAGAACCTCGAAACCGCTCACCTCTATCTCTCGCGTCGTCTCTTCAGCCAGAATGACCTTGTAGCGGCCCGAGCGCTTGAGCCATTCGACGAGGTCCTTTCTGCGCTCGATGAATGTTATGGCGAAGCCGGCGTCGTGGGCGAGCTGCCCTATCTGCCCCCGCCCGGTCGCTCCCGCGCCGATGATCACTATCCTCGGCCTACCGGCCCGTTCGGTCGTAGTCATCTTCTATGCGGACGACGTCGTCCAGTTCTGGCGTGGAAGCTTCGATGAGAACCGAGTCTTCCAGGGCGCTGACGCGATGGAGCTTGCCCCTCGGTATGTCAACGCTTTCGCCCGGTCGAATTTCGTCCACGATGAGCGAATCGGTCGTATCCCCGATTTCAATCTTCAGCAGCCCCGACAGCAAATGCAGCGACTCCGATTTCCGCTCGTGATACTGGAGGCTTGGCCTGGAGCCTCGCTTGATATGGATGAGCTTGAGAGCATAGCCCTCCGTATGAGCCAGCAACTCCTCGCTGCCCCAAGGCTTCACCACAATGGAAACCGGCCCGCGGGCCACCCTTCTCTGCTTCTCCATGGTGTTACCTTTCCGCGCGGGGCTCCACCATTTCAGTCGGCAGAGACAGGGCTGCGAGCGAGTGCATTTCTGGTCGCAGCCGCGACGCCGACGGCGCTTCCCGCGCGTGCCACGTTCCCTGCATCTTCCGGCACTTTCTGCTCCTGACGCTCGCTCCCCTTTGTGCCTTCACCTGCGGCCTGGGCGAGGATCGTGGCAGCCCGCCTCGCTCTACCGGGCGCTTGGCGCGGGTGGCGTCTCGATCAGGCGCGCAGCAGTGCGAAAGGAGTTCCCGTTGTAGAAGGAATTGCGCCCGGAGGCGTCACATGAAGACGGAAGCCCCACCGAGGAGCTCATTTTTCCGCAACGAAAGGGGAAGCCAAATGCAGTGCACTTGGACGACTGCCGTGACCCTGCGATGTGCCCTGGCGCTGATTTGCGTATCCGCGGCGCTCGATTGCGCCCATGCCGCCGCGCGCTCGTGGACGCCGGACCGAATCATCGTGACCTTCTGGTGTCCTCCGCCCGCCACCGACGAAGCCCTGGCGGCAGTGGCAGCCGAGCACTACACCATGATGTGGGCGCCAGAGAGTGGGCTTGACGCCGTGGCAAGGCATGGCCTGCGCGCCATGCTTATGGATAGCCTACTGGCGCCTGCGACGCTCGATGATCCAGCCAGGAAAGCCGAGCTCGATGCCCTCATCGCCCGCGTGAAAAATCACCCAGCGATGGAGGCATATTTCCTCACCGACGAACCGAGCGCCGCCGCATTCCCGGCGTGGGGCCGCCTTGTGGCCTACCTGCGCAAGCGCGACCCGGCCCACCTCGCCTATATCAACCTCTTCCCCACTTACGCCAGCAACGAACAGTTGGGCACCAAGGGCGACACGGTGACTGCCTATCGCGAGCACCTCCGGCAATTCATTGACATCGTAAAGCCGGGGCTGATCAGTTACGATCACTATCACTTCTTGAAGAAGTCGGACGGAGACCAGTATTTCCTGAACCTGGGGATGATCCGGCAGGCGGCGCTCGAAGCCGGTCTGCCGTTTCTGAACATCATCCAGGCTTCCACCGTCGTGAAGTCGTGGCGGTTGCCCACTGCGGCTGAGCTGCGCTGGCTCGTCTATACGACGATAGCCTACGGCGGGCGGGGGATCAGTTACTTCACGTACTGGGGGCCGGCGTCATACGGCGGGCTATACCAGGACGGCAAGCGGGCGCCGCTCGCCCTCGACGCGGCCGAACTGAACGCGGGGATCGCTGCGCTCAGCCCAGCCCTGATGTCGCTTGACTCCGTCGGTGCTTACCACACGCCGCCGCTGCCGCTGCCGCGCGGGGCGGAACCGATCCCGGCAGATGCGCCTGTCCAGATCGCTGGGCCAGGAGCATTCGTGCTGGGGCTGTTTGGCAAGGCTGCACAAGCAACTGCGTTCATGGTGGTCAACCGAAACTACCGCGAGGCGGTTTCGGCGCGGATCCGCGTGCCGGAGGCGACACGGGTGCAAGAGTTCGTCCGAGCGTCGGGAAAGTGGCGCGGTTATGCAACACCCCGCGCAGAGAGAACGATTACCGTCGAGCTTGAGCCCGGCGACGGAAGGCTCTTCCGGTTGGTCAGGCAGCACAGCGGCGCGCAGACAAGCGCGGAAAGGGGAAGGAAGGGTGCGCGACATGCGACAAGTTCCTGAAGCTGTCAATGTCGGAGTGATCGGCCTGGGTGTCGGCAGCGGACATGCTGCGACCTATATGCGATGCCGCAGCGCGCGGCTTTTGGCCATCTGCGATATTTCGAAAGAATGGCTGGAGCACTGCCGCCAGGCCTGGAAGGTTCCCAAGGCTTATACCGATTACCGCGAGCTGCTGGCCGATGAAGAGATTGACGCCGTCAGCGTGTGCGTGCCGAATCACCTGCATTGCCCCATCAGCGTCGCGGCCCTCGAAGCGGGCAAGCATGTGCTGTGCGAGAAGCCCCCGGCCGTGAATGCGGCGGAGGTGGAGAGGATGATCGCAGCCGCCCGCAAGGCCGATCGGACTCTCATGTTCAGCTTCAACCAGCGCTTCACTGCGGAAGCGCAATTCCTCAAGCGCTACATCGAAGAGGGCAGGCTGGGCGAGATCTACTTCGCGCGCACGTGCTGGCTGCGGCCAATGGGCATGCTGCCGGCTCCGGTGATGGACAGGCCAACAGGGCCTTACAATCGGAACTGGTTCAACGAGCGCGCCAAGGGAGGCGGCGCAATGCGAGACCTCGGCTCGCATGTCATTGATCGAGCCTTGTGGTTCATGGGGTTCCCGGGGATCGCCAAGGTGCATGGAAATGCATACTGCAAGTTTGGGCCAGCCTTTGTCGCTGGAAAAGGCGTGACTTTCGACGCAGATGACCACAGCATCGGCTATGTGCAGTTTGCCGATGGAGCGGCGATGAGCGTAGAGGCCAGTTTTGGCTCTTTTGTGGAAAAGGAGACCATCGTCACTGAACTCTACGGCGATAAGGGCGGCGCCGTCTTGGGCGAGGGCGTCAGGGTGTTCGACTCTGCCGGCGGCGGGTTTGTGACCTCCAGCCTGACCCGCTACGGGGAACCGGTCGAGAACGCGCAGGAGCATTTCGTCAGAAGCATTCTCAATGGCGCCACACCCATTATCTTGCCAGAGCAAGGCCTCGCCGTCATGCAGGTGATTGACGGCATTTACGGCGGCGCTGGCTGGGCTTGAGAGCCTATCCTCAAATTGCCGGCGCTCCTCCATCGCTATTGCCGACAACTCCGTCGTAGGGGAGCAGCGCCCCTACGGCCGTGCCACATCGTTCGCGGAAAGGGGATTCTTAGGATGGGCTCTTAGTGGCTCCGGGCTGCCCTTCGCAAGCTTCCCAGGAACAAGTCGAGCGGACACAAAACGCCGACGCAGCGAGGTGCGGCCTCAGGCGAGCTTGATGGACCGATGCCTCGCTCAGCAGACGAACATGATGCCCCACGCGAAATCAGCCCTGTCGGGGAATTTCACCCACCCGCGTCTGCGGATCTCTTCTCCAACTAGGGCGTTGGCAAAGCTCACGCACAGGTGAACCGAGTCGCTGAAGTCGCATTCAGCGAACGAGCAGCGAACCATCCTCTTTCGGAGGTCGTCCGCGACGTCCGCCCCTGCGGCGGCGACGCGCTCGCCCATGTGGTCCAGCTCGTCGAGAAACGGCTGCCAGACCCGATGCGGCGCCACAGGGATCGCCAGCTTGATCGTGCTATTCTCCTTGACTACCGCGTGAAGCCGCTCGAGTTCGGCAAGAAAGATGCCCACGTCAGCGGCCTTGAGCCCGAACTCGGCAGCACGATCACTCACCGTCTCGGGGGAGAGCGGGGCACAGCCCAGCGAGAGGAGGAACCCAACGAGGCCGTGCTCGCCTTCCCGCTGCGTTTGCCGAAATCCCCCCGGTCGGTGAATGAAGTCTGCATTGCATCAAAGATCGGCCTGAACGGACGGGCGCCCACCTCGGCGAAGAGTCCGACAGCTACGACCGTGTCTCTGGCAGGGCCGGGCTGCATCCCCTCGGCGATACCAGAGAGCTCGTCGCGGAGGTTGTCCAAAGCGGCGATCACCGGAGCCGCGAGCTCTTCGGCCCAGGGGCGGACGATCTGGATGTCCTTCTCGTTCGCGAGGAGCATTGTGCAGCGCCACAGCTTGCCGCTGCGCACGACGAGCTTGCGCGCCTCCAGCCACGCGAGCTCGCTGGCCATTTCCTCGCGGCTCATACCGAGCGCGCGGGCGGCTTCCTCTGCATCGCCGGCAGGATACAGCTCAACATAGAAGCGAGCCGTTCGGGAGTCGTGTTCGAACAGCAAGTCAGGCATCTCGGCCCTCGAATCCCCCGCTGACATCGTCCTGATTATCGGCCGCTCTGCGCTGTTTGTGGCTGTCGTGGGCGCCATGGCCATCTCCTTTCGTATCTGAATTCTTGAACGGTGCAAAACCATCTTGACGGCATCGCGCGTCGTCTTCAGAAAGTCAGCCACCTCGCGGCAGCTCATGTCCTCGAAGTAGAACAGCTCGACGACGAGCCTGTCCCTCGGAGGAAGGCTTTCCATCGCTCGCCGCACCTGGAGAGCCAGCGCCTGCCGCTCAGCGGCTTCGGCGGAAGCCGGCTCGGACGAGTGAAGATGAAGAGCAGCCGACAGCGAGTCCTCGCGCCGCCTGTAGAGCGCGGAATGATGCTCGACCGCAGAGCGATCCACTATTGTCCTCAGCCACGCAAAGAAGGAGCTCGCCTTCCTGAGCGTCGGGAGGTGGCGAATTGCAGAGACCAGGGCGTCCTGCGTAATGTCCCAGGCAAGATCAGCATCACCGGTGAGCTTTAGGGCTCTTGCGTAGGCGAGCCTGGCCGCGCGAGCGAACAGCGCCTCGGCCGCCTCTTGGTCGCCCTGCTGCGCCGCTGACACCAGCC
>Ga0315280_10000786_pt1 | contig 57583 bp, 51 predicted proteins | sample YL17G06_40_MG_FD_203697 | JGI IMG/M metagenome (GOLD analysis project Ga0315280, IMG submission 203697) | Sediment microbial communities from Yellowstone Lake, YNP, Wyoming, USA - YL17G06_40 | ecosystem: Environmental > Aquatic > Freshwater > Lake > Sediment | place: USA: Wyoming | collected... | reverse complement strand
GCGTGCCGGGCGCGTGGGCGAAGGCCCGCTGGCCGAGTTCGATGCGCCGCTGGTGTCGGTGGCCGACGCGGCCATGCAGACCGGCCAGTTGGCCATCCGCCGCAGCCCGCTCTTGGAAGTGCGGACCATGGCTGCCACCGGAGTCAGCCGGACCGACGTCTCCGCGGGCGGGCCCGGTGCCCCGGGAGCGCCGGCGGGAAGCGAAGACAGTCCGCTGGGCGTGCGCCCGTACGAGGCCTACCAGTATTCGGCCACGCCGTTTTCGCTCCGCCTGGCGGCCGCTGCGATCGCCGGGCGGGCCACTGCCGAGGTGCAGACCGTGCTCAAGATCGCCGAGTTGGAGCGGACCCTCGAGAGCCGCATCAAGCTCTCCGTGCAGGACCGGCCCATCCATCGCATCGAAGTCCTTCTGCCCGAGGGGCTCAAGCTCGACCAGGTCTCAGCGCCGGGCGTTTTCCATTGGACTGCCACGCCGCAGGAGAAGCGCACGCTGCTGACGGTCTATCTCGCGGCCGGACTCGTGGGCGACGTACACGTGGTGCTCCGTGGCACGTTGCGCCGGCCGGAGACTGCCGGCCAGGCCGCCCTGCCGAATCTGGAGGTCTACAACGTCCAGCGGCAGCAAGGGGACGTGGCGGTGCAGGTCGATCCGGGCGTCGAAGTGAAGGCCGAAGGGCTGGAGAACTGTGAGAGCGTGCTCCTGGAGCGGGTCCGCGACTGGCTCAAGCCCCAGCAACTTCAGGCCACGGCGCTGGCGTTGCACTACGAGCGGCCCGATTTCCGCGGCACGCTCCGCCTCATTCCGCGCGAGCCGATCGTCACCTGCCAGACGGTCACCAACGTGCGCGTCACGGACCGGGCCGTCGAGGAGACGATCCTCCTGGACTTCGACATCAAGCAAGCGGGAATCCGCCAGTTGTCGTTCCTGCTCCCGGCCGCGATGAGCGACAGCCGCGTCCAAGTGCCCATGCTCCGCCAGAAGACGGTCGGCAAGCCGGAGGGCGGACTCGTGCGCGTCCGCCTGGAGCTGCAGGACCCGGTGATGGACAAGCTCCGCGTCTCGGTGCAGAACGACCGCCTGCTGACGGCGGGGCCGCACGCGGCGCCGATCCCCGTCGTCCAATTGGCCGATGCCGCCAAGGTCCAGACGACCCGGCAGTTCGTCGCCCTGGAGAGCGCCGGGCGCGACGAAGTGATTGTGAAGAGTGCAGCCGGGCTGGAACCGCTCGGCAGCGAGCAAGAGGCGTGGCGGTCGCTCCGCGAGCTGTTGGGCGGAGGCGTCCTCACCAAGGCCTATCTGGTCCAAGGCGGCCAGAAGCAGCCCGGACTCAGCTTCGCCACCGAGGCCCGGAAGGCCGTCCAGACCGCCGGGGCCCGCATCTGGCTGGCCGAGACCGATCTGGTCTGCGACGCCAACGGGGCGTACCGGGCCCAGCAGGTCTATCGCCTGAACAACACGATCAACCAGTACCTGGAGGTCGAGCTGCCCGAGGGGGCGACGCTCTGGACCGCCCGGGTGGCCGACGATCTGGTCAAGCCGGTCCGGGCCGCTGCCGAGAGCGATTCTCGCCGGGTCTGGATTCCGCTAGTGAAGACCGCGCCCGGCGACCGGGACTACGCGGTGGTGCTCAAGTACGGCGGGCAGATGGCGCCGCTGGGCGCGATCGACAGGCTTATCTTCCCGCTTATGCGGACGATCAACGTCGAGGTGGAGCAGAGCCAGGTCCGCCTGCACCTGCCGGACACGCACCGGTTCTTCCGCTTCGGCGGGACCATGCGCCTGGTGACGGAAGACGACCTTGCGGCCGGCAGGCTCTCCTACGAGCGCAAGCAGACCGAGCGGCTGCTGGATACGATGCGGCAGGGGGACCCCTTCGGCCGGGCCCTGGCCGCCAACAATCTCAAGGCGCTGGTCGATGAATCCCGGTCTAAGGCGGTGGCTGACCAGCGGAGCGCCAACGTGCGGCAAGAGGCGGAGCAAAACCAATTCGTCCTGCGCCAGGCCGAAGAAGAGCTTACGAAACTCCGGAAGGCCCCCGTGCGCGCCGAGGGGGAGGACAACCGCAAGCGCGTGAACAAGCTGGTCCAGGAGCAGGCCACCAAGCGGGCCCGCAACGTCGTTCAAGACCTGGGCGGGAATTTCGGCGTCCAACTTCCCGAGCAGCCGCCGGCCGCCCGCGCCGACAATGCCGCGCAACTGAATCCTCAGTGGCTCAGCAAGAGCCAACTGGAGAACGCCGAGGTAGCGGGGAAGGAGGACGCGCTGGGCCGGTCGCGGCTCCAGGCCGGCCCGACGAAGGGGCAAGGTCAAAAGGACTTGGGCGAGCAGATGCAGTCCGAGCTGCGCAGCTCGGCATCGTACCGATTCCAGCCGAAGGGTTCCGCAACCATGCCGGCGGCAGGGTGGCGCATTGGGACGGATCGAGTCGAGGCCGACCGCAAGTCCAAGGAAAGCGCGGACAAGCCGTCGGACCTCGGCGCGGAGGTGGACCGGTACCAGAAGCGGCTGGAACAGCAAGAGGCGGCCCAACAGAGGCCGATCAGCGGCAAAGGACGCGGCGCAGTGGGCATGGTGCCCTTCGACGAGAGACGCGACGGACAAAGCGCCACCGAGCGCTACTTCGATGACACCGGCGCCATGGTCGCAGGCCGAGGCGCGGCCCGGATGCCGGCAGGACAAGTCGGCGGCTCCGGCGGCTTGGGCAAAGCACCCGCTCCCGGCGGCGACCGCGCTCTGGCAAGGGTCACCGAAGAGACTCGCGTCGTGACCGAGGCCGGTGCCGTCGAGGGGACCGGCATTCCCGCCGGGCTGAGGAGCCTCGACTTCGAGCTGCCCACGCGCGGACAGGTCTTCGTCTTCACCACGCCCGGCCGCGACATTGCCGTGACCGCCCGGACGGTCTCCCGAGCCCTGACGGATGACGCGGCCCGCCTCGGCGCCGTGCTCCTGGCAGCCGCGGCGGTCCTTTGGATCGGCCGGATCGCATCCCCGGCCTGGTTCCGCTGGCTCAACAGCCGAGCTGGCGCTCTGCTGTTGATCTGCGTGGGCCTGCTGCTTTCGATCGCAGGCTTCGTCGTGATTGGCCTGTTGCTCCTGGTCGCGGGCATCGTCCTGGCGGTGAGCCGCTTCAAGCGGCGGCGCGCGGCGGCCGCAGCCCCGGCGAATCCGTGAGCCCATATTGCCATAAAGCCGCCGTAGGACGGATTTGTAATCCGTCCTGAGTCGGGGACGGATCGAGAATCCGTCCTACGTCATTCGACTTTCCAAGCGTGTCGGACCGCCGCCGCGACCAACGGTCGGGGCTTTTTAGCGAGCCGGCCACCAGGCGTCGATCTGGCGGCGGAGCCGGGCGAGCTGGTCCGGCTGGGCGCCTGCTCGATCCTGCGTTTCGTGCGGGTCGGCCGTAAGGTCATAGAGTTCCGGCCGCGCGTCGGGGACGTTGGCCTGGTGCGGCACGATCAGCTTCCAGCGGCCCTCGACGCACCAGCGGTACTGGAGATTCGCCACGGGCCGGTGGATGTCCAGCGCGCTGTGGGTGAAGACCTCGCCGAAGATCGTCTTCCGCCTCGCCAACGCATCGGCATCCACGAGGTTCGCGCCCTGCATTTCCGGCGTCGGCTTGAGCCCGCAGGCGGCCAGTATGGTCGGAGCCAGGTCGATGCTCATGACCGGCGTTCGCTCGTCGCGCCGCGGCGTGAGGCGCCCGGGCCAGCGGAGGATGATCGGAGTGCGCAGGCCGCCGTCGTAAGGCGACCGCTTCGACTTCGGCGCATAACCGCCCTTGTCCGGGTTCTGGATCCAGCCGTTGTCGGCCAGAAAGACGACGAGCGTGCTGTCGGCAAGGTGCTTCTTGTCGAGGTAGTCCAGCAGTTGCCCGCACGTCTGGTCGAACCACTCGCACATCGCCCAGTAGCGGGCGAGCGGCAAGGAATCGGTCTTCGTGCGGTAGTGCTCCACGAGTTTTGGCGGCGGATTGTGCGGCTCGTGGGGCATCATCGGGGCGTACCAGATGAAAAAGGGCCGGTCGCCCGCGCGGTCCAGAAAATCGAAAATCGGCTGAAGCCCCTGGCGCCCGATCTTCAGTCCCTCGTCGCCGTGACGGCCGCCGCGGGCGGGATCGCCGTGGGTCATGCCGTGGGTGAAGCCGCCGCGGCGGTACTCTCCTTCCCACCACTTGCCGGTCTGCAGGCTGAGGTAGCCCTTGGAAGCCAAGAGGCGCGGGAGGGCGGCCAAGGCGTCCATCTTGGCAATCTGCTCGCCCCGCTGGCGCAATCGCTCCGCGGCGGAAAGCCCGTCGGGCGGGTCGTTGCACGTCAGTCCGTGCTGGTGGGCGTACAGTCCGGTGATGATCGAGGCCAGGCTCGGCCGGCACAGGCTCGACGGCACGTAGCCGCGGGTAAACACGATGCCCCGGGCGGCGAGCCGGTCGAGGTTCGGGGTGCGGACGGCTCTGTGCCCCAAGAAGGAGAAATCGCTCCAGCCTTGATCGTCGGCCACGATGAGCACGACATTCGGCGGCCGCACGCTCTTGACAGCGTCATCGGCGCTAGCCGTCGCCGCAGATTGCGCCGCTCCGGCGGCCGAGGCCAGGTTGGCCGCAAGGATCCATGGAGCCAGCACGGGCAGTAAGTGTCGCGATCGTCGCAAACGGCGAGCCGCAAGCGCGTGGACACTCCGAATTCCGAAGAGCATGATTTCACCCCTTTCTCGAAACCCGGCCTGAAGGCCGCAACCAAATCCCAAGCTCGAAATCCGAAGCACGAAATCCGAAACGAATCCAAATGACAAAAGGTCGAAATCCCAAACGGTCTCCCGTCGGTCGTGGACCCACCCGACCTCGTTTCGGTCATTGAGATATTCGAGTTTTGAGCTTGTTTCGTATTTCGTGCTTCCGAATTCGAGGGTCAGGAGTATTAGGTCGTCGTGCTAAACAATCGGTCTAAGTCCCAAGTCCTGAACCCTGAACCCCGAACCCTTCTACCGTTGCGACTCTTCTTTGGCAATCCGGCACCATTGGATCACGTTCTCGGGCCGGCGGCCGATCGTGTGATTGTCCTTCATGATGATTTCCACAACGCAGCCCCTAGTCACGTCGAGGGCCCGCCGGAGCGAACTGCGGATCGCCTGCTCGTCGATCTGCGGCACGGCCAATGCCGCCGGATTCGGCTTGAGCGATAGGACGTAGCGGTCCTCCAGGTCCTCGGCCATCTTCTCCAGGTCCGCCCAGGGGGAGCAGGAAACGCGGCGCAGCCCGTGATGCCGCTTGACGACGTGCCACCGGCCGTGGAGTGGCTCGCAGCAACCGTAGCAGGTCAGGCCGAAGCGCTCCATGATCGGCTTCTCGTGCGGAAAGACGAACTCCTCGTACATGGCCGGCGAGACGTTTACCGTCTCCTGGCTTTCGGTGAAGCCCCAGAGGTCCCGGCAGCGGACCTTGCCGTCAAAACCCTTCTGCGGCAGTTCATCGACGAAGCCGAAGCCTCCGGAGCCGACGTAGGTGCCGTCGTTGTTGAGGCTCAAGAGTCCCTCGGCTTCCAGGTAATCGAGTTTCGCCAGGTAGCCGCGGGAGATGGTGGAAAGCAGATCCTTCAGCTCGTCCGGATGATCGACAAAATCCAACAAGATGTTGCTGAGCCCCCGCAAGGTCGCTGCCGGCCAGGTGATTCCCAGCGACCACCACCACGTCCCCTTGAGGCGCACGGTAAGGATGCCGCCGAAAACGTCTTGGGCGATTTGCAGCGTCCCGCGGGTTGTCTCCCAGTCGATGTCGAACTTCGGGGGGTGCAACTTCTTGAGGTCGGTCTTGTAGTCGCGGATCGGGGCGTCCCAGACGTAGGACCCGAGGGTTTCCGACTTGTGGTAGACCGGGGCCAGCCCCCAGTCGTCCGGGCTCACCGTGTACGGCACGTCCAGCAGCGGCTCGACCGGTTTGTCATCCCCCATTTCCTCGCCCCAGAATATCTCCTTGCGGAGGTCCATCTCCCAGCGCCGGGCGAGCTTGCCGCGGCAGGCCATCTGGGCCTCGGTGACGATCTCGTTCCAGCCGTTTTCCGGATCGCAGAAGATCGCCGGCCGGGTCTTCTGAAGGGTGTTGATCCGATGCCAATGCTGGCGGACCTCGGTCATGCGCGAGCCGGCCGCGATCCGCGCCACCTGCTCCGCCAGACGCACCAGGACGGCCTTATCCTCCGGGCTCATGACAAGATGGTCGCGGGTCAGACCCGTAAGGATCTTTCCCGCAGCGGTCTGGTCCAGGCCGGTGGACGGTCCGTCGCCGTAGTGTTCCATCTTGCTGCGCCCTGTAGCAGGGACTGCCAATCCGTCCTGTTAGGTTGGGCGGCTGGGGTAAAGCGAAGGCACCCGACACAGCGACCGTGTCGGGCCGCTGACACGGCATCGTTAAGGTGACCGAGCATCCCCCCGATGTCAAGGACCCGGGTGGGGCATGGATACAGCCCCGCAGACCCGCTTGCAGGACGGCAATCCTGAGACGCCCCCTCTTGCAAGCCCCCGACGGCACTGCTATCTTTGCTTGCAGAATCGGGATCCTCTCCGATGGCACGGTTCGGAGGGCGACGATATCCGCTGCGCCAGTCCTTCCCCTCGGCAGATGGATCTTCTCCGATCAAGGGTTGAACCATGCTTGTGCTCTCAAGGAAGGTGGGCGAAAAGATCCAGATCGGAGACGACATCCAGATCACCGTGGTCCGGGTGTCCCAGAACACGGTCCGGATCGGCGTGGAGGCCCCGCGGAACTACCAGATCGTCCGCGAGGAGATCAAGGACTTTCCCTTGAAGGAACCGGCGGAACAAAGGGACGGCTCGCAGCCGTGACTCAGCTATCAGCCGTCAGCGATCAGCTTTCGGGGGTCAGTACCCAGCGTTCGTCTCAGACAGGAAGTCAGGGCTGATAGCTGAAGGCTGACCGCTTTCAGCGGCTCTCGATCGATCCCGGCTGAGTCAGGTCGAGTTGCTGCACCCCTTTGATCCCCTCCAGCGTGCCGTGTTCTGCGGCATACTTCTGCAGCTTGCCTACTTTCTCAGCCGCCGACGATTCCCCGAGGAACGTACTGCTCGGGGCCCGGCCCCAGCGAATCCGCCTCCCCCCACGAGTGACCAACTCGTACTGGCAGTCCTGCGTCCGATCCGTCCGGGCCGGTTGGAGGGGGACAATGAGTTCCAGCCCCAGCTTCTCCCAAGCCGACCCGAGAGCATCGGCGATTTCCGCCGCCCCGGCCACGCGCGGATCGTTCCAGCGAGTCCCCACGGGCGTCCCGGGCGCCGCCTCCACGCCGACCAGGCGCGGGTAGCGTGCCGCCTCCGTGGCCGAGAACTCATCGTTGGGCAGAAGGACCCCCTCCACATCCACGGGATGGCGCTGCGTGCCGATCTCCACGACGCAGACCGGCCGCCGGTAGACCAGGTCCACCTTGACCCGGGCCGGAGGGTACTTCCGCACGGAGTTGACCTTCGCCACCCAGGGGTTCAGGGCGAACGCGCTGCGAATCTTCTCCACCAGGCCGTCGTCGAGGATCGACAAGGGGCGGTCCAGGCTGGCATCGCGAAAGACCTCGCGGCAGATGTCCTTGTCCAGCTTGTGGATCCACTCCGGCAGCGGAGTGATCTCGACGGCGTCCGGGGTGAGCCGATAAGCCTCGGACGATAGCACGTCCCGCCCAACGGTCCGCCAGATCAGATACCAGCCGCCGCCAAAGACCGCGGCAATCAGCACGATCAACCCGAGCGGGCGCCCCGGCCCCACCAACCAGCGAAGCGATTTGGCCAGCGCGGGCGGGATCGGCGGCTGCTTCTGCGGGGAACTCCCTTTCTTCGCCGCGGCCATGACTCACCAGATCTCAAGTTCCAGCTCCAATTCGATCCCCAAGCGCTCGTGGACCTGGCTGCGCACCAGGTCGATCAGTCTCAGCACGTCCTGACTGCTGGCTTCGGGCTCGGCGATGATGAAGTTGGCGTGGCGGTCGCTCACCACGGCCCCGCCGATCCGGGTGCCTTTCAGTCCGGCACGCTCGATGAGGTCTCCGGCCGACACGCCCCGGGGGTTTTTGAAGACGCAGCCGGCGCACTGGTGCCCCATGGGCTGGCTGGCCTTGCGCACGATCCACTGTTTTTGCAGGCGCCGAGTCAGCTCGCGGGGGTCGTCCCTTTCCAGCTCCAACTGGGCGTTGAGGATCACCGGCTCGTCGAGACTGCTCTCGCGATAGGCAAACTCCAGGTCTTCGCGGGGCCGCTCCAGAACCTCGCCGGTGCGAGTGACGACGGCGACGCGGGTGGTCCACTGGCCGATGTCCGAGCCGTGGGTGCCGGCGTTTCCGTGGAGCGCCCCGCCGAGAGTACCGGGGATGGCCACCAGGGCTTCCAACCCGGCCAGCCCCTCGTGGACCGCGGTGGTGACGATCCGGCCCAGCTTGGCCCCGCCGCCGGCGGCCATCATGTCCTTGTGGACTTCAATGCCGCAGAAGGCGGGAGCGGACAGGCGAATCACCATGCCGGGGACGCCTTCGTCGCGGACCAGGATGTTCGACCCCCGGCCCAGCACGCGCATGGGCACCCCCTCTTCGTGGCACCGCCGGACCAGGGCGATCAGCTCGTCGGGGTTGGCCGGTTCGGCGAAGTATTCGGCCGGGCCCCCCAGTTGGAACCAGGTGTGCATGGCCAGCGGCTCATCCTGCCGCACGATCTTCTCGAAGCCGTTCCATAAGCCCATCGCAGACCTTCCTTATGTCCCCCGCTCCCATGGTTACCACTACGTTGCCCGGCCGCAGTCGGCTCTCCAGGAGTTCGAGTATCGCCCCGGCCTCGTGGGCTGCGAAGACCTTGGTCCCGCCGGCCTCGACCTTCCGGGCCAAGTCCTCCGCGGTCGCTTCCCCGGCCTCGGGCGCCGGCTCCCGGGACCGGTACACCTCGGCGACTATCACCTTGTCGGCATTTTGCAGACTGGCTGCCAGTTCGTCCAGCAGGTGGGCAGTGCGGGAGGCTTGGTGCGGCTGAAACACGCACCACACCTGCCGGCGCGGGTTCATCTGGCGGATCGTCCGCAGGCCGGCAGCCACCTCCGTGGGGTGGTGGGCATAGTCGTCGATGAGCGTGACGCGCCGCCGGGTGCCGACCACTTCCAGCCGGCGACGCAGGCCGGTGAACTGCCCTAAGCGGTCAGCGATCTGCTGCGGGAATGCGCAGCACGCATCGGCCAGTGCGGCCGCCGCGAGGGCATTCAGCACGTTGTGTTCGCCTGGCACCTGCAACGACACCTCGCAGAAATGCTTGCGGCGAGCATGAATCGAGAAGCTGTACCTGCCCTGACGGTGGCGGACTTTCCTTGCCGACCAATTGGCCGACGGTGTCCAGCCGAAGGTCACCACCCGGCACTTCAGCCCTTGGATGATCCGCTGCGTGACGGGGCACTCCTTTCGCGCGACTAATAGCCCGTCGGCCGGGATGCGTTCGGCGAAGCGGCGAAATGCCCTTTCCAACTGCTCCGGGGAGCGATAGTAGTCGAAGTGGTCAGGCTCGATCCCCAGAATGGCGGCACGCAGGGGCCGCAGGTGGAGGAAGTTGGCCCGGTGTTCGCAGGCCTCGACCACCGCAAGTAGGCTGTTGCCCGGCTGCCCGCCGCAATCCTCTCCCAAGGGGGCGGCCCCGTAGATCACCGTGGGCTGGTAGGGGCCCTCGGAAATCAACATCTGCCCGAGCATCGCGGCGGTGGTCGATTTGCCGTGGGTCCCGGCGATGGCCACGCCGCGCCGCGTGGACAGGATCCGCCCCAGGGCCTGGAAGTAGCTCAGCACGGGAATGCCCAGCTCCGCGGCCCGCTGCCGCTCGGGATTGTCGGCCCCGACGGCGTCGCTGGCGATGAGCACGTCCGCATCGCCGGGCAGGTGCTCCGCCGCATGCCCTTCGTAGAGCTTGACGCGGCGAACCCTTAAGAAGCGAAGCGACGAGCAGTCCAGGTCCGAGCCGCTGAGCTTCCATCCCCAGCCCAAGAGCACCCGCGCGAGCGACCGCATCCCCGCGCCGCCGATGCCCACCAGATGCGCCCCGCGGCTTCCGCGAGGACGGCAGATCCAGTCCTTAGGAAGATCGCTGGCCAAGGCGGTGCCCTTCAAAGTCAGAGAAAGACAGCTTCACGCTTCAAAAGCCCACGGGTTGCAACCCGTGGGCTTTACGAGTTGTGGTGCGAGTTGCCCAGAGATGGAGCGTCCGTACTCGACCCCGCGATGATAGCGCTTAGGCCGCCGACTTGTCAACGGACCCGCCGATAGTGTGCCACTGCTTCCCACGAGGCAGCGGAACCCGGCCGGCGATTTCGAGGATGCGTTCGGCCACATCGCGGGCGGCATTCGGACGCGCGAGCCGGTGCACCGCCGCGGCCATCGCGGTGCGCTTCGCCGGATCGGCAGCGAGTCCGCCGATCGCATCGGCCAAACGGCGATCCAAGGAGTCGGGGCATTCGCGCTGGTCAATCATCAGGCAGCCGCCGGCTGCTGCGAAGACCTCGGCATTTTTCCGCTGGTGGTCATCCGCGGCATGAGGGTAGGGCAGGAGGATCGCCGGGACTGCCGCCGCGGCAAGCTCCGCCAGGGTCGTCCCGCCGGCACGGCATACGGCCAGGTCGCTTTCCGCCAGGAGGCCAGACATTCCTGTCTGGCCCAGGAGGCTAGACATTCCTGTCTGGCCGGACGCACCCGGCGTCTCGGAGATAAACGGGACCACGGTGGCCTCGATGCGGAACATGCGATAGAGCTCTCGCGTCCGCTGGAAGCTGCGATCGCCGGCCTGGTGGACAATTCTCCAACCGGGCAAGACTGATCGAAGCCGGTCTAGTACACGGGGCATGGTCTCGTTCAGCGTCTGCGCCCCTCCGCTGCCGCCGAGGATCACGAGTTGACGCTGCGGACGCTTAAAGCCCAGGGGCTGCAACCCCTGGGCTTTGGAGTGTTGATTGCACGACAAAATCGACCGGGGAGCGGTGTCGTGCATCGCCGCACATCTGGCGAGCCCCGGCCGGATCGGATTCCCGGTGACACACACCGGGCATCGCACGCCTGTGAGGAAGCGTGCGGTCTCGGGAAATGACGTACAAATCAGCGTCGCCGCCCGGGCCAGGTATCGCGTGGCCCGCCCGGGGACCACATTTTGCTCAAGCAGCACGAGCGGGACCCGACGGCGTATGGCTGCCCGGGCCATCAACACGCTGGCATAACCTCCGAGTCCGACCACGATCCGGACCCGGTGCGTTCGCAGGAAGCGATCGGCCGCCCATAAGCCGGCCCAGTTGTCCGCGAGGAACGGGATCACGTCGCGGAACCGGCGGGGGAGGGGGCGGCATCGGAGCGGGAGGTAGTCCATCCCGGCCGCCTCGACCTCGCGGCGCTCGAAGGCCCGGCCCGACCCAGCGAACGTGATTTGCAGGTCCGGCACCTGAGCAGTCAGGTGCCGCGCCACTGCCAAGCCGGGGAACAGGTGACCGGCCGTGCCGCCGCCGGCGAACACCAATGATGAATGATGAATGATGAATGATGAATGATCACAGCGATGACGGTCAGCGATACGGAGGAGTCTCGAAGAATCATCATTCATCATTCATCATTCATCATTTGTTTCTCGCCCCTCATCCGTTGAGCTTGAGCGTCGCCAGGCCCACGAGGGCGCAGAGGGCCGAGGCGATCCAGAAGCGGACCACGATCCGGCTCTCCGGCCAGCCCTGGAACTGAAAGTGGTGGTGCAGCGGGGCGCAGCGGAAGATCCTTTTGCGGCACCACTTGTAATAGCCCACCTGAACGATCACGCTGGCCGCCTCGGCGACAAATACGCCGCCGATCACGACCAGGAGCATCTCCTGCCGGCAGGCCACGGCCAAGAGGCCCAAAAGCCCGCCCAGCGGCAGCGAGCCCGTGTCGCCCAAAAACACCTGGGCGGGGTGGCAGTTGAACCACAGGAAGCCGAGCACGCCGCCGATCATCGCGGCGGCCAGCACCGTCAGCTCGCCCACGCCGGCAATCCCGGGGACGTGCAGATACTCGGCCAATTCGGCGTGTCCGGCCACGTAGACCAGGACTCCCATCGCTCCGGCGCCAAACAGCAGGCAACCGGCGGCCAGCCCGTCCAGGCCGTCGGACAAGTTCACCGCGTTGGACGAGCCGACGATCACGAGCACGGCCAGCGGGATGAACCACGCGCCCAGCGGCCAGGCGGCGCCGGTCATGGGCACGCGCAGGGGAAAGTCGCCCGGCAGCACGGTTTGATGCCTGTAGATGAGGACCGCCACGGCTGCCGCCACGAGGACTTGGCCGGCCAGCTTGGCCCGGGGGGAAATTCCCCTTGTGCCGGTGCGGAGCTTGGCGAGGTCGTCGATCATGCCGACCGTGCCCAGGCCGATCGCCGCCACCAGTGCGGCCTGGACGTAGCGGTTGGCCAACTCGCCGAAGACCAGCAGTCCGGCCACCAGCCCGGCCACAACGAACAATCCACCCATCGTGGGCGTAGATTGTTTGTGCCGGTGGAGTTCGGCCAGGTGCGGCGAGTCGCTGATGATCGGCTCGCGGAAGCGGGCGCGAAGCCAGGCAATCATGCGCGGTCCGAGGGCCAGCGCCAAGACGAAGCTGACCATCGCGGCCAGCACGGCGCGGAAGGTGATCTTGTCCAGGAGGGCGAGACGGACCGAGCCCCCCTCCGGTCCGGCGCCGGTTAGTTGCTGCAAGAGCCAGAGGAGCATAGTATCCCTGGGCGCTCGGGGCGGCCAACAAATGCCGCCCCAGCGCCCAGTCCAAAACTCCACCGAGAAGCACTTGCCAGCAGCGGCCGACCCAGAAGCCGCGTTGTGCCGGCAAGCTTATCGCTCCTACCCCAGGAGGGAGGGCCGTGTCGGGTTCCCGCAAGCCCGGCACGAACGATGGAGTTGTCGAATGGCTTATGCGCTCCTTCGCCTCGGGTAACTGTGCAAGGCATCCACAATCCGCTCCATGGCCACGACCCGCGACCCCTTCACCAGCACCACGTCGCCGGGCAGGATCGCTTGCCCGAGGTACGGCAGGGCATCCTCCGGCGTTCGGCACGGGATCGCGTGTGCGTGGGGCATCCCGGCAGCCCGAGCCGCCGCGACCACCTGGCCGGCATGTTCGCCGCACGCGATCAATAGGTCCGCCCCGCAGAGCGTGACCACCTGATTGCCCAACTGGTAGTGCAGCATCGGAGCGTCGCTCCCCAGCTCCGCCATGTCGCCGCAGACGACGATCCGTCGTCCCGAGGTCTCGAAATCCCGCAGTAGCTCCAGGGCCGCCCGCATGGAGGTCGGGCTGGCGTTGTAGGCGTCGTTGATGATCGTCGCCCCGCGGGCTTCGATCACCTCGCAGCGCATGGGCATGCCGTCGAAGCCGGCCAGGGCCGCGGCGGCTTCCTCGAGGCGGATTCCCACGAGCCGGCCCACCGCGACGGCAATCATCGCGGAGAGCAGGTGGTGGCGTCCCCACACCGGGACCGCGAACGGACAATCGGCCACGCGGAAGGTCAGCTTCCCTTGCGCGAAATTCACCTCCGCGGCGGTTACGTCGCACTCCGGACCCCGCCCGACCCACGTGACGGGCGCCTTGCACCATCGCGCCATGCGCCGCAGCCGGGGATCGTCGCCCAGCACGGCGTGGCCGTCTTGAGGCAAGGCGCCGAGCAGCTCGGCCTTGGACTCGGCGATTTGCCAGCGGCCGCCGAACGTGCCCAGGTGGGCGTCGCCGATCTGCGTGATGACGCCGATCTGCGGGCCGCACAGATCGGCCATGGCGGCGATCTCGCCGCGGCTTGAGGCCCCCAACTCCAAGACGGCGTACTCGTGCTCCGGCTCCATCTGGAACATGCTCAGCGGCAGGCCGACGTGGTTGTTGTAGTTTCGCGGGCTGGCGCAGCCGCGGAGCCGGCTTCTCAGCACGGTATGGATCATTTGCCGCGTGGTGGTCTTGCCGACGCTGCCGGTGACGGCAATGACCGTGCCGCGGAACTGTTGCCGCTTCCAAGCGGCCCATTGCCACAGGGCCAACAACGCGTCCGGGACTTGAAGGGCCCAGCAACCGGCCGGGGCATCAACCGGCCGGCGGACCACCACCCCGGAAGCCCCGCCGGCGAAGGCCTCTTCGACGAAGTCCCCGCCGTCGTAGCGTGTGCCGGCAAGGGCCCAGAAGACGCACCCAGGCTCGACGTGGCGGCTGTCCGTCACCACGGGCCCGAGAGGCTGCGCGGTCAACTTGCCCGCCTCGTGTTGTGGCAGGTGGAGCACGCCGCCGGTCGCTTGTTGGAGGTCCTGGAGGTTACTCATTGCGACGAAATGTGCGTTTTCCGAAGAAGCTTGTAGGACGGATTTGTAATCCGTCCGATTTGCCGCGGACGGATTGGAAATCCGTCCTACACCGATTACCCGCGGACGGATTGGAAATCCGTCCTACTACACCGAAACGTCTCCCTTTCGCCCGCTGCCCGCTTTCCGTTGCCCGCGCCCCGCGGTGTGCGGAACGCGCGGGACAAGCCCCGCCGCTGCGCCGGGCCGACACGGCCCGGCTCTGAACACCAACTGACTACTGTCTACTGACTACTTTCCACCGGCAATCCAGCCGGTTGGTTCTCGTAGAGCCACTGCCGCGCCACTTCGCGGTCGTCGAACTCCAGCCGACGGTTGCCGACGATCTGCTCGGTTTCGTGTCCTTTTCCGGCGATCAGCACGCAGTCGCCGGCCTGTGCCTGGCTCAAGGCCCAGGCGATCGCCTCGCCGCGGTCGGGAATGACCTCCGCTTCGTGCGCATGACGCATTCCGCTGAGCAGGTCCTGGAGGATCGACAATGGGTGCTCGCTCCGGGGGTTGTCGTTGGTGATCCCGACCAGGTCGGCCCCGGCCTCGACGGCGCGGCCCATCAACGGGCGCTTGCCCTGGTCGCGATCACCCCCCGCACCGAAAACACAAATCAGCCGGCCCTCGACCACTTCCCGCAACGTTTGCAGCGATCCGGTCAAGGCGTCGGGCGTGTGGGCGAAATCCACAAACACCGCGAACGGCTGCCCGCACTCGATCCGCTCCAACCGACCGGGCACGTGGTCCACCAGTTCCAGCCCGCGGACCACGGTGGGCAGGTCGATCCCGTAGGCCAGGCCGACCGCAGCCGCGATGAGGCAGTTGTATACGTGGTGTACGCCGATCATCGGCGTGCGGACCGGCATCGCCTCGCCGCCGGCCACAAGGAGCATCGTCTGCTCGCTGATGGCCCGCTCCAGCAGCGTCGCGGAAATCTCCGCCCCGCGATTCATCCCGACGGTCAACACCGGCCCGTCGATCTCGCTCAGGTAGCTCAGGGCAACCGGGTCGTCGGCATTGAGGACGGCGAACCCGACGTCGGAAAGGTGCGAGAGCAGCCGGGCCTTGGCCCGGCGGTAGTTGCGAAGCGAGCGATGGTAGTCGAGGTGGTCGCGGCGGACATTGGTCACGCAGGCCGCGTCGAAGGCGATCCCCGCCACCCGCGATTGGTCCAGCGCGTGGCTGGAGACCTCCATCACGGCGTGGGAGCAGCCGTTGCGGACCATTCGGGCCAGCGCGCGGGCCAATGGGCCGGCCGGCGGCGTGGTGTGGGTCGTGGGGCCAACCCTGCGCCCGTCGCAGCAGCCCAGTGTCCCCAAGAGGCCAACGCGGCACCCGGCCGTGGTCAGGATGCTGGCAATCAGGCAGCTCGTGGTCGTCTTGCCGTTGGTGCCCGTGACGCCGATCAGCTTAAGGTGCCGGCTGGGGTTTCCGGCGAGGGCCTGGCAAAGCCGGCCATAGGCCGCCCCGGTGTCGCGGACGCGGCAGACCGGCACGAGGAGTCCCACCGGCGGTCGCTCGGCCAAGACTGCCGAGCAGCCGCGGGCAAGGGCTTCGGGGATGAAGTCGTGTCCGTCGTGCTGCGTTCCCCGCAGGGCGACGAACAGGCTGCCGCGCTCGATCCGGCGCGAGTCGCACGAGCAGCGATCGACGAGGATGTCGTCGGCTCCGTGGAACTGGGCATCCGGCAACAGCGCCCGCAATCGGATCGGCTGTCCCGGGTCCGGACGGGTTTGCATCGCGCAAGGCCTCCTTGCCTCACGTCGCCGCAGGAAAAGACGGTGAGCGGTTTGCGGCCCAGGGCCGCCGCGGAAGCCCTCCTTGGCACTGCGCGGCGGGCAGGGCTCTGGGTGACACAGCGGCGGGATTTTGCGGATTTTCGCGTTGCTGTCAAGGCGGAAATCTTTCCGGCGGAAATGGATGATCTGGACAAAATGCCCAAGATCGAGGAACATGGGGGAACCATGCCCCACCAGGACTTCACGATCGACAGCCTCGCCCGGTACTTACACCTGAACCCCCATCAGGTGACCCGGCTGGCGGAGCAAGGCCGGCTTCCCGGGCGCAAGGTCGCCGGCCAGTGGCGGTTCCCCCGCGCGGAGATCCACCACTGGCTGGAGCGGCGGATTGGACTGTCGGATGAGGAAGAGCTGATCGAGGTCGAGGGGGTCTTGCGGCGGTCCGGCGGGGAGGAGGAGCAGGCGATCTGCATCGCCGAAATGCTCCCCGAGGAGACGATCGCCATCCCGCTTCTTGCCCGGACGCGGAGCTCGGTCTTCACGAGCATCGTCGAGACGGCCATGCGGGGCGGACTTCTCTGGGATCCCGAAAAAATGATCGAGGCGATCCGCTCCCGCGAGGACATGTATCCCACCGCGATGGAAGGCGGCATCGCCCTGCTCCACCCGCGCCGCCCCATGCCCGGCGTCCTTGCGCAGGCGTTCCTGGCCTTGGGGGTCACCGCCACCGGGATTCCCTTCGGCGGCGAGCACGGCGGCTTGACCGACATCTTCTTTCTCATCTGCTCGGTGGAAGACCGCGGACACCTGCAAACCCTGGCACGGCTGGCTCGGGTAATCGGCACGTCCGGGTTCTTGCAGGACCTTCGCCGGGCCTCGGACGCGGCGGAGGCCCATCGGCTGATCCGCGAGGCGGAGAAGAACTTGACGCCGTGAGGAGACCGCGGAGAAGAGAAGGACCAATGACCAGTGACTATTGACCAATGACCAACTGGGTCAAGGGTTGGTTTGTTTGTTGGTCATTGGTGTTTGGTCATTGGGGTCCGCGGTCGAATCCCGCATCGCCACGCGAGAAAGGAATCCGGCGTGTCCGAGCCCACGGTTTTGCTCATCGGCAACACCGCCCGGCCAGAGTTGGCCGAGGCCCGCAACGTGCTGGAAGGGCTTGCCCGGGTGATTCCCGCGGCCGATGCCGATGCGGCGGCTGCCCTCTTGGCCGACGAAGAGATCGCGGTGGACGTGATCGTGGTTGCCCAGGCGTATCCCGGCCAGCTCTCCGGCGAGGCATTGGATCGGCTGGGGCGGTTGGCGCCGCTGGCCCGCGTGGTTGTGCTTCTGGGGAGCTGGTGCGAGGGGGAAGTGCGAAGCGGCCGGCCCATTCCGGGGGCGATCCGCGTCTATTGGCACCAGTGGCCGGCCCGCTGCGCTCAGGAGCTGGGCCGCCTTCGCCGGGGGCTTTGTACCTCCTGGTGCCTGCCGCCGACAGCCGTCGAAGAAGAGCGGTTTCTCGCGCTGGCCGATCAGCCATGGCCCCGCCGCGAAGGGCTGATCGCGGTCCACTCTCCGTCGTTCGACATGCGGGACTGGCTTTGCAGGGCGTGTCGCCGGGCGGGGTACTGGACTGTGGAGGCGGACCGTCCCATTTTCGCGGTGCGAAAATCGGGACAGCCCACGGGCCCCGTGGCACAGCCGCCCTCGGCTGTGCCGATCCCGCGCATCACCGCCGCCATATTCGACGCCACCCGCTGCCGCGGCCAAGAACTCGACGACCTGAAGCGTTGGGCGGCCGCTGTGGAGCCGGCACCGGTGATCGTGCTCATGAGCTTCCCCCGCGTCGAAGACCGCGACCGCCTGTTGGCGGCCGGCGCCGCGGCATTGCTCTCCAAGCCGCTCCTGCTGGAAGACCTCTTCTGGCAACTGGAGCGGGCGGAGAGAAGGCTCAATGACCAAGGTCCAATGACCAAGGAACAATGACCAATGGGATCGGCGCCGAAGCCCCTTGGTCATTGGTGCTTGGTCATTGGTCATTTATCTCCAGTTCCACCTCCGTCCGCAGGATCTCCCGCTTCCAGCCTTCTTCGTGGACGGGCCAGCCGCGGATGGTCTTCATTCCGTCGGAAAGCTGCTGCGGCCGATTGCGGCCGTGGACGACCTTCCAGCAGCGCATCTCCGGGGGCGACGGCGGCGGGACGCGGCCCGGCACGTTGCTGCGGCGGAAATGAACCTCCCCCTGGTCGAAGATCGTGATGATCGCCGGCTCGGACAGCTCCAGCATACGCCGGGCGATCAGCTCATGGCTCGCGGTCCGGTAGCGGGCCTTCAAGGCCAAGAGGTCCCAGGCGCAGGCCGCGGCGTCGCGGGCAAACCATTCCGTGGGGAGCAGGAGCCTTCCGGCCAAGTGACTGGCCACACGCTCCCGCGCATTGGGCGGTCCCTCCTGCGGGTCCACGCCCAGCCGGAAGAACACGCGATGCGCCACGTGCTCGCCGATTTCATGGGCCAGGGCCCATTGGCACCGCTCGGGGCGCGGGTCGGACCGCAGGAGGATCGTCGGGCGGGCCGAGCGCCCGCGGATGCCGCGGAGCCGCACGTAGCGCCCGCGGCCTCGCTGCCGGTCGTCGGTCGCCACGCTGACGCCGAGGGCCCTGGCAAGCGCGGCGCCATCGACGGGCGGGCCGTCGATGTCTGCCGCTTCGAGGAGTTCGGCCGCCACGGCATCCAAGGCGGCGGACAAGTCTTCGCTCGTCAGACCGGGAAACATGGTGGTCAGGGGTCGGGGTTCAGGGTTCAGAGCCGGGCCATGTTGGCCCGGCCAGGGTCCAGGGTTCAGGGTTCGGGGTTCAGGGTTCGGGGGAATCGGACCCGGTGCGTTCTCTTGGACAAACCAGGGACTGCGCCGCGTGCGAAGGTTCCGTCGTGGGTGACCGGATAATAAACGTATGTATACTATACCTCGCCGTTGAGCCGGTGCAAGCGGCCGAATTGGGCCACTTACCGGTCCCCTGCCAGTCCGGTAGGATGAAACAGGAAATGTCCGCCCATCGCCGAGGGATGCCCGCCTTGAGGAATCCAAGACCCCCCAAGCCGAAGGGAACGTGCTCGATCATCAGTCTGGGCTGCCCCAAGAACCTCGTGGACAGTGAGCGGATGCTCGGTCTGCTGGAGCAGGGTGGCTATCGCATAACCCCCGAGCCCGATGGGGCCGACTTCGTGATCGTCAACACCTGCGGCTTCCTCCAGATCGCCCGGCAAGAGTCGCTTCAGACGATCCGCCAGATGCTCCGGCTCAAGAAGCGGGGAAAGATCCGGGGGGTGATTGTGGCCGGCTGTCTCGCCCAGCGCGACAAAGAGAAGCTCTTCGAGCAATGCCCCGGGATAGATCAAATAGTGGGGGTTTTCGGACGGGATGAGATCGCCCTGGCGGCGGATCGGCTGATCGGTGGGCGACCGGAGGAGAAAACGGTTTTTCGCCGCCCCTCGGCGACTCCCCTCTGTGACGGGGGGCGGCTCCGACTCACGCCGCGGCACCTGGCCTACTTGCGGATCGCCGAGGGCTGCGACCGGCTGTGTACCTTCTGCTCCATTCCCGACATTCGGGGGAGATACGCCAGCAAGCCCTTGGACCAGGTCGTTGCCGAGGCCGAACAGCTCGTGGCCGATGGGGCCCGGGAGCTGATCCTCATCGCGCAGGACACCAGCCGCTATGGGCTGGATCGCGGGGGCGAGCCACAGTTGGCCCGGCTGCTGGCCCGGTTAGAGCAAGTCGACGGCCTGGCGTGGCTTCGGCTCATGTATCTCTACCCCATGCACGTCGGCGAGGAGTTGATCGAGGTCCTGGCTTCAGGCCGTAAGATCGTTCCGTACCTCGACTTGCCGCTTCAACACATCAACGACACCATCCTCCGCGGCATGAAGCGACAAGTCGGCCGGGCCGATACGGAGCGGCTCCTGGACGGGCTCCGCCAACGGATCCCCGGCCTGGTGCTGCGGACCACGCTCATGACCGGCTTTCCCGGCGAGACCGACGAGCAGTTTGAGGAGCTTTACGAGTTTGTGGCCCGGCGGCGATTTGAGCGGTTGGGGGTGTTTGTGTACTCGCGGGAGCCAGATACGCCCGCATCGCGGCTGCCGGACCAGATCGCGCCGGAAGTTGCCGAGGCCCGGCGGGACCGGCTGATGACCGCCCAGCAAGAGGTCGCCTTTGCCTGGGGCCGCTCGCAAGTGGGCCGGCAAATGGATATCCTGATCGATAGTAACATTCCCGATCAAAGAAACGCCTTCGTGGGACGGAGCTATGCCGACGCCCCGGAAGTAGACGGCGTGGTCTACGTGACCGGCGAGGGCTTGGCCCCCGGCCGGCTGGTCGCCTGCGAGATTGTGGCGGCCCGGGAGTACGACCTGATTGCGGTGGCTGTAGGAGAACCCCAGTAGCGAGAAGAATCATGTCGGTGCGTGCCGAGCGGGCCAGGCGCATGTGGGCGGCGGCCCTGAACTTGCCGAACCAGTTGACCTACCTTCGGATCGTCCTGGCGATCATCATGTTCGTCACCATCGCGCTGGAGCACTACCTGACAAGCACGGTGCTCTTCATCCTTGCGGCGGGGACCGATTGGCTGGACGGGTATTTCGCCCGGAAATACAGTCAGATCACGAACCTCGGCCGGATCCTGGACCCGTTCGCCGACAAGGTGATCATCTGCGGCACGTTCATCTTCCTGGCGGCGATCCGGCAAATGGCCGATCTGCCCTGGGGCCTGCGGCCGTGGATGGTGGTGGTGCTGGTGGGCCGGGAGCTGCTGGTCACCGCCATCCGCAGCTTCATCGAAGAGCAGGGCCTTGATTTTTCCGCGAACCTGTCGGGCAAGCTGAAGATGGTCTTGCAGTGCATCGCGGCCCCGGCCTGCCTGATCTATCTCTACAACCGCGGCCCGGACGGCAGCCATGAGGCCGTCCCCGCGTGGCTCGTCTGGACCGCAGTCATCTCGGTTTGGGCGGCCGTGGTCCAGACGGTCTACTCGGGCTTGATCTACGTGGTGGCGGCGGTGCGGCTGGTGCGGAGCAGCCAATGAACGATCTCGGCGGCCAGCAAGCGTCGCCGTGGATGGACGCGCAGTCCCTGTTGATCCTGGTCGCCACCCTGGCGCCCTGGGTCTGGATGGTGCGGCGTCTGGTGGCGCGTCGGCCCATCTTGCCCTACCAGCCGCGGCGTCCGGTGCCCTGGGGCGGACTCGACGTGGCCTTGGTGGTGGTGTTTTGGCTCGGGGCGATTCTCGCGGTGTCGGAGTTGGGAGGCCGGCTGCTGGACCGCTGGGCTGAGTCGCGTTTCGCGCAGCGGTTCTGGATTGGCGCGATGTCTGCCGATCCCAGCCCTTGGATGCTGGCGAGCGGGGTTCCGGGCGTCGCGGCCCCCGCAGTCACGATGGTCGCGCCCGCCAACTCCGCGGGGCACCTCGTTCCGTGGCTGTTCGACGGTTGGATCGAGTTGCAGCACCCGGTGGTCGTGGTCTTGTCCAGCGACCCCAGCTTCCTGACGCTGGCGGTCTGCCTGCTGATCGGCGTGGTGGTGGCTCCGATAACGGAGGAATTCGTGTTCCGGCTGCTGTTCCAGGGCTGGCTGGAAGCGGTGGAAAGGCGATTGCGGCGGCGCATTCCGCCTCTCCGCCGCGTGCTGCTGGGCATGCCATCGGTGCTGATATCCTCGATCGTCTTCGCGCTTATGCACTGGCGCGAGGCAATGACTCCCAACCCGACCCATTACTTCCTCGGACTGATCTCCGGCGGTGCCGCCTCGCTGCTGATGGTCGGCTTCGCGATCGCATTGGTGAGAATCCGCGTGGGGGCCAGCGCCGTCGATCTGGGACTGGTCCCCGCCAAGATCGGGCGGGACGTGGTCATCGGTCTGGTTGCCGCCCTCGCCGTAGTCCCCCCGATCTGCTGGCTGCAAGTCCTGGTGCAGACGTACCTGATGCCGGAACACGTGGCCGGCGATCCTATCGCGCTGGCGCTCTTTGCCGCAGTCCTGGGAACACTTTACGCGCGCACTCACCGCATCGTACCGGCGGTCACGCTCCACATGGCGCTGAACCTCAGCAGCCTGGCAATGGCCTGGTTCTCCGTGGGCATGTAGCACAGCCGCCTTCGGCTGTGCCACGGCGCCGTCTCCCAGCCCCGGGTGCTGCCACCGGCCCAGCCCATCGTCTATAATCCGCAGACGGTACGCCGAAAGCTGATAGCTGATAGCTGATAGCTGATAGCTGATGGCTGATGGCTGATGGCTGATGGCTGATCGCCTTTGAAAAGGAGCTTCTCCATGCCCATCGGTTTCGGGATTGTCGGTTGCGGGATGATAGCGAACTTTCACGCCCGGGCGATTGCGGACATCCCCGGGGCCAAGCTCGTGGCCTGTTTCGACAACGCCCCGGGAGCGGCGGAACGGCTGGCGGCGGCGACCGGCTGCAAGCCGTACTCCCGGCTGCCTGCCATGCTGGCCGACCCGGCCGTCCAGGTCGTGACCGTCGCGACTCCCAGCGGGGCCCATTGGGAGCCGGCGGTTGCGGCGGCCAGGGCGGGCAAGCACGTGATCGTGGAAAAGCCCCTGGAGATCACGCTCCGCCGCTGCGACCAGATTATCGAGGCGTGCCAGAAGGCCGGCGTCCTCCTCTCCACCATCTTCCCCTCGCGGTTCCACGGCTCCAGCGTCCAACTGAAACACGCCGTGGATCAGGGCCGTTTCGGGCGCATGACCGTGGGCGACGCCTACGTGAAGTGGTACCGCACCCAGCAGTACTATGACAGCGGGGCTTGGCGGGGCACTTGGGAGTTGGACGGCGGCGGGGCCCTGATGAACCAGGCCATCCACAGCGTGGATCTCCTGACCTGGCTCATGGGGCCGGTAATGGAGGTCCGGGCCCTGACCGGGCTGTTGGCCCACGAGCGGATCGCGGTGGAAGACGTGGCGGTGGCCGCGGTCCGATTTGCCAGCGGGGCGGTGGGCGTCATCGAGGCGAGCACGGCCATTTATCCCGGCTACCTCAAGCGGATCGAGCTCCACGGCACGGCCGGGTCCGCCGTGATGGAGGAAGAGGACATCGTCAAATGGGACTTCGCCAAGAGGAAGCCCCAGGATGAGGCCATCCATCAGAAGATGGCCCAGCGGGTGAGCGGCGGGGGCGGGGCCTCGGACCCGGCGGCGATCGGCCACCATGGCCACGCCCGGCAGTTCCGCGACGTGATCCGCGCCATCAAGAAGGGCGGCACGCCCTTGGTCGACGGGCCCGAGGGGCGCCGCTCCGTGGAGATCATCCTGGCCATCTACAAGTCGGCGGAGACCGGCCGCGCGGTGGAACTCCCTCTGAAGGCGGACCCCGCGCTCAAGGCCCGGAAGACGGGGGTGGGAAACCTCGGAATGTGGCAAAGTCCAAACCGCTCTTGGCCGCTTGGCCGGTTCGTGAGAGAATCCCGCGCCGCGGTGGATGCGTAACTCCATGGAGGGTCCATACGGTGCCTACACGCCGGGTGGTGGACTACCTGGTTTACCTGGCCGTTCGCGTCTTGATCTGCGCGGTCCAGACGGTGCAGATAGAAGCCGGGCGGCGTCTGGCCCAGGCGATGGCCTGGTTGATGGGCGACGTGCTGGGAATCCGCCGCGACGTGGTCGATGACAACCTGCGCCACGCCTTCCCGGCACTCTCTCCCTCGGAGCGAAACGGGCTGGCCCGGCGCATGTGGGAGCACCTCTTCCTCCTGGTCTACGAGGTGGCCCACGCCTCGCGCAAGATCCATCAGACCAACTGGCGGCGGTACGTTCGCTTGACCGGCATGGCTCCGATGGTGCGGATGCTCCTCGGCTCGCGGCCGACGGTCATCGTGACCGGACATCTCGGCAACTTCGAGATCGGCGGCTACGTCTTGGGCGTCCTCGGATTCCCCACTTTCACGGTGGCCCGCACGCTGGACAACCGCTATTTGGACCGATTCGTGAACCGCTTTCGCGGGGCCAGCGGCCAGTACATCATCCCCAAGAACGGCGGCTACGATCAAATCCTCAGGGTGCTGGCCGCCGGGGGCGCGATGGCCTTTCTGGCGGACCAGTACGCGGGTCCGAAGGCCTGCTGGGTGGATTTCTTCGGTCGCCCGGCGTCGGCCCACAAGGCCATCGCCCTGCTCTCGCTGGAGCACGATGCCCCGATCGCGGTCTGTTGGGCCCGGCGGCGGGGACGGCCACTCCAATTTGAGGTGAGGCTGTCGGGAATTGCCGACCCTCGGCTCTCGGGCGACGATCTCGGGAGCGTCCGCCAGTTGACGCAGTGGTACACCGGCCGGCTGGAGGCGATGATCCGCGAGGCCCCGGACCAGTACTGGTGGCTGCACCGGCGGTGGAAAGACCCGCGGCCGCAACGGGCCAGTGCCGTGAGCAAGGCGGCGGGTGACCGACAATTGCTGACACTCGGCCGCTGATAGCTCAGTCGAGTTCCTTCCAGTACACGGTCCCGCGGCCGATCGGCTGGAAGCCGAGCTTCTGGTAGAGGGCGGCAGCCGGGGCGTCGCTTTCGGCAATCTGCGCCTCGACGACCGCCACGCCCTGGCTGGCCAGGACCCGCAGCGCCTCTGCAAGCAGAAACGTCGCTACCCCCTGACGGCGATGCTGCGGCTCCACCTCCAACTCGATCACCCCCGCGGCGCGGCCGGTGGGCGAACCGTCTGCCAGGTCTATGGCCCGGACCACCGCGTGGGCCATGGACGATCCGCCGCCTCGGGGGACCAACTCGAACCGCGTCAGCTCGAAGTCGCCCGTCGTACAGGCCTCCCACCTGCTCCGCGCCGGCGGGTCCATCATCACCTGGACCATCATCCTCCGCCGGAACTGGACTTGCTGCCGGTCGGCCGGCGGCCGAAAGCCGCTCAGGTGGCGCCGGAAGATCGCCCTCTGGTCCACCTCCCGGAATCCGCGGGACTGAAACCCGCTCCGGGCCGCGAGGTCGCATTCCAGCACCCCCGGAAGATCGCAGCCGCCGTATAGCCCCAGATAGAACGGGCTGCGCGGCCGGATGGCGCCTCCAAACACCACTTTGGCCCCGCGCGAGCGCAGGTACGCTTCACACCGCTCCAGCAGACCGCCAGCCGCCTCGCTCTCTGCGCAATCCGGCCGCACGCAGACCAGGCAGATCACGCCGGTCTGCGTGGAAATCCACGTCTGCCGTTCGTCGGGGCCGAACGAGGCGTGGGCGAAACCGACCGGCCGCTCGTCGTCGAAAGCCAGGATCAGCCCCTCGTAGTCGAAATGGAGCTTGCCAAAGACAAGCTGCTCAAGCAAGTCCACCGACACCGGTTGAAGCAGACCCGCGTGTCCGGCGCGGCTCCGCCAGATGGCGGCCAGAAGCGGAGGGTCGGTGTTCCGGAATGTGCGGTAGCGGAGCATTCCCGAAGAATCGATACTAGGACTCGGGCCCGGACGGCGGCTGTTTAGATGCGACTGCGCCAATACCCCGGACGTCGCTTGGCATGCGCGATAGCGACAACGACCAACCGGTCGGTCTCCTCATGGAACACGACCCGAAACGGATATCGGCGCAGCGTGCAATAGCGGCATCCGGCATGAGTAGACGGAAATCGGGCGGGATCGGCGACGATCTTCTCAACGGCCTCCTCGACGGCCGCAACAAACCCGAGTGCGGCGTCTAGACTGCGCTTGCCATACCAATCCAGGGATTCGTCGAAATCATCACGCGCGCCGGAGTGGTATTCAATTCTCTTTGTCATGACGGATCCGCGCCAGTGCCTCCTCGCGAACTTGTGACCAGGGTACTGTCTTCGCGGTCCCTGCGTCGAGTTCGGCGACGCGTCGTTCAATCTCACGTGCCCACTCGTCGGAAAACGGCGATTCCGACTCAGGCGGCACCGTGTCCCAGAGCGCGTCGATCAATCGCAGTCGGTCCCGCTCGGGAAGCTGTTGCGCCGCGGAAAGTACAGAATCGAAGTCGTTCATGGCAAAACCCTCCTCAGCACTCGATTGTATCACGCTGACCGCAGCATGATAGGACGAGTCTTAGATTCATCCTATGGAGCCCCCGCGTCCCAGCCCCTCGCGGCAATCAGCCCGTCGAGCTCCGCCTTCAGCCGCGCCAGGATCTCGTCGTAGCCGAACGCGCCCAGGGCCAGGCTGCCCCGCTTCAGATTCACGTACTTCGGGCCGCACCAGAGCCCCAGGTCCGCGTCGTCCGTCTCCCCGGGGCCATTCACCCGGCAGCCCATCACGGCGATCGTGATCGGCAAGTCGGCCGCGTACTCGGTCAGCTCCTTCACGCGGTACGCGAGATCGACAAACGCGGCATTCTCCACGCGCGAGCAGCTTGGGCAACTGATGAGGTTCAGCCCCTTCCGTGCCTCCGCCTCGGTGTCCAGGAGGAGTCCGGCGGCGACGTTGGCGAGGATCTGCCGGCCGGCTTCGATTTCCTCGTGCTTTCGGGCGTTGGGAACCGTGAGCGACACACGGATCGTATCGCCGATCCCGCGGGAGAGAAGGGCCTCCAGGGCGATCCGCGTTTTCAGGATTCCCTCGGGCGGCATCCCGGCCTCGGTGACGCCGAGGTGCAGCGGCACGTCGGGCCGCTGGGCGGCGAAGCGGGTGTTGGCCTCGATCACCTTGGCCGGATCGGAGTCTTTGAGCGAAACGCAGTATCGCGTGAATCCGAGCCTCTCGAGCAACTCGCCGTGCTCGCAGGCGCTGGCAAGCATCGGGCCGATGGAATCCTCGGCGGGGAACTTCTCCCGCATCGCCGGGTCCACCGAGCCGCAATTCACTCCGACCCGCAGAGCCAAATTGTGCCGCGCCGCAACGTCCGCCAGAAAGCGAACTTTCTCCTGCCACGGCCGGTTCCGCTCGCGGTGGTGCAGGTGACCGGGGTTGTAGCGGACCTTATCGACCCACGGGGCCACGTCGGCCGCCAAGCGGTAGTCTTCCTGGAGGTCCACCGAGAGGTTCGCCCGAGTCCGCCCGCGGATCGCCGCCAGGGCCTCGACATCCCGAGGGGTATCGACCGCGATCCGCACCACGCCTGCGCCGGCCTCGGCCAAGGCGGTTGCCTGAGCCACGGTCGCCTCGAGGTCGGTGGTCCTGGTGGCACACATGCTCTGAACCACGATCGGGCTGCCGCCGCCGATGGTAATCGAGCCAACGCATACCGCCCGGGTGGGATTTCGGCGAGCTGGTTCCATCATTCCTTCCCTCTTTGCGTGGTCTTCCCTCCTTGACAGGCTTTCGACAGGCTTCCGAAGTCTCTAAGACTTCGGAAGCCTTATAGTGCGGCCCACAACTCCATTCTCACCAAGCGGCGGTCTGGTTCAAGGCCGGTGTCTGCCGCCGAAGCAAACGGATCGATGGTTTCAACTGGAGAAAATGCAGCGAGTTTGCCGATAAACCCGCCGCGAGCGACCCTCGGCTCGATCCGCGCCGGGGATCACACGTGGCGAGTACATGAAGAAGGGGGGGGACTCTTCATAAGCAGTTGATCGGCATGAGGTTGCGCTGGCTGACCATGCTCGGTGCCTTGATGTTCGGCGGCTGTGGGGTGCTGCTGCCGGAAGTGGCCCATCAGCCCACGCTCCACAACCCCTACCCTGAACTCTCCAAGGTAGCGATCGTCCCCTTCTTCAACCTCAGCACCGAGCCGACCCTCGATGGCCGGAACTTCGCGTTGGCCTATTTCAATGAGCTGCAGTTGGTCCCTGGCTTTGAGGTGGTGCCGATCGGCGCGGTCGAACAGGCCATGAAGGACACCAACAACCGGCTGGCCAGCCCCGAAGACGCCCGCCGGCTGGCCCAGCACCTCCAGGTAGACGCGGTTGTCGTCGGTGCGGTGACGGACTACTGGCCGTACTACCCCCCCCGTTGTGCCATGCAGGTCGAGTGGTACTCCGCCCATCCCGGCTATCACCCCATTCCGCCGGGGTACGGGCTTCCTTGGGGGACGCCGGAAGAGGAGCAGATTCCCGGCTCGCTCCTATTCGAGGCGGAGATGGCGCTTGCCAAGGAGCAACTCAAGACGCAGACGCCGCAATGCCCTGCGGAAGCCGACAACAACACAAAAGGCTCGCCACAGAGGACCGCGGCCAGCTCCTCCGGCCCCTGGCTTCAGCCCATCCCCGCCCCGGAAAACTCGAAGCGGGGCGGCACCGTACAACGTTTGTCCCATGAAGCGGCGGCGGGGACAAGCCCCGCGGACTCCCCAACAGGGCAGGGTCTTCCGCCCGACTGGCCGGATCCTCGCGGGTTCATCCCCCCTCCGCCGAGCCCCCAGCCACCCCGATGTTGCCCCCAGAACGGCCCGGTGATGCGGCATACGCGGACCTACAACGGGCAGGACTCCAGGTTCACCGAGGCCCTGGCCAGCTACTACTTTTTCCAGGATGATGCCCGGTTCGGGGGATGGCAGAACTATCTTCAGCGCAGTGACGATTTCATCCGCTTCTGCTGCCACATGCACATTTGGGAGATGTTGTCGGCCCGCGGCGGGGCCGGCGAAACGCGAGTCGTGTGGCGGTGGCCGCGAGTCCGATAACAGTTGAGGACGAGATTCCATTGCACCCCACGCAGGACGAGATTTCATTTCGTCCCACGTGCTTTGGCCCCTTGGCGGGAGACGGAGTTCCATGAGTCAGGACATCAACGTGCTAGCCCTGGTCAAGGGATCGGAACGCTACGTCTTCCTCTACGACGATGCCAGCCGCGCTGAAACGCTGCGGGTGCTCGGCCGCTTCGCCTCCAACCCGGAACTGAGCTTCACCTGGTACGACGCGGCCGTGCTGAGCCAGAAGATTCGCCAGGAAGGGCAGAAGCGGGCCGTGGCCCGGCGATTCCAGATGCCCGCGGCCTCGGACAAGGACGACTCCGCCTGAGCCCCGTTCACGCTCCGATGCAAACGGCCATCGCCCGGTTCTTGCAGTACCTCTGCGTCGAGCGGAACGCCTCGGACCTGACTGTCAAGAGTTATCGCGAGGACCTGACCGCGCTGGCGGACTACCTGACGGAGGCCCGGAGCGGCCGCTCCCCAAAGCCCGATGAGATCACGGTCCTCGAGCTCCGCGGCTACCTCGCCGCCCTCCACGAGGCCGGATACGCCCAGAGCACGATTGCCCGGCGCCTGGCGAGTCTCCGCAGTTTCTTCCGCTTTGGCCAACGAGAAGAGTGGGTTCAGAACAATCCGGCCAAACCGCTGCGCAACCCGCGCAAGCCGCGCAGTCTGCCCCACGTCCTCTCCAGCGCGGACGTCGGCCGCCTCTTGCAGGCGCCGCCGGCCGACGAGCCGCTCGGCCTCCGCGACCGGGCCATTCTGGAGACCATGTACTCGGCCGGGTTGCGGGTGAGCGAGGTGGTCGGGCTCGACCGCGGCGACCTGGATTTCGAGGCCGGAGTCCTTCGCGTGCGCGGCAAGGGCCGCAAAGAACGGCTCGCGCCGATCGGGTCGTTCGCGGTGCGGGCACTAAGGCGATGGTTCCGCGTGTGTACCCCCAGTCCGCGCGAGCCCACCGGGCCGGACGCCCCCGTGTTCGTCAACCGCTTCGGCCGCCGGCTGACCACGCGGAGCGTCGCCCGGATGCTGGACAAGTACCTGCGGCAGGCCGGGCTCGACCGCCGCACGACCCCCCATTCGCTCCGGCACAGCTTCGCGACCCACCTCCTCGATCGCGGCGCCGACATCCGCAGCGTCCAGGAACTCCTGGGCCACAAGAGCCTGGTGACCACCCAGATCTACACGCACGTCAGCACGGCCGCGCTCCGCGCAACCTACGACCGGGCCCACCCGCGAGCGAAGGCGGCGTTGAGTTCGAGGTGACGAATGTCGGGGGTGGCACGCCCGTTCCTCCGGTGTGCTGCAGCCAGGGCCCGGTAGTAGGATTCCACACGTCGGCAGGGTACAATGAGGGAAAAGGAACATTGCCATGACATTTCATGCGATCTACCAGAACGGCGTTTTTCGGCCGATCGGAAAGGTCGACTTGCCTGACCCCTGCGACGTCGAGGTGGAAATTCGCCAGGTCAAAGGGGAGCCGGCGAACCCGACCCTGGACGACGTGTACGCAATCCTGTCCGAGCGTTTCAACTCCGGCGAGCATGATGTGGCTGAACTTCACAACGAACACCAACCGTAATGGGAGGGAAGACGATGGGTGTGACTACCGAAGTCATTGAGGGGACCCTGAAGCCGGACGGGACCCTGGAATTGGACGAGAAGCCGAGCTTGGGTCCAGGCCGGGTCAAGGTCGCACTGCAACCTGCGCAGGCCTGCACCCGTGGGCCAGGGCTGGCGGACGTGCTGGACGAAATCCATCAGGGGCAACAGTTACGGAGTTTTCAGGGCCGCAGCGCCGACGAAATCCAGACCGGCCTGCGGGAAGGTGAGGACGATTACGAGGAGAGAGTGCAGGCGCTCCGTTCGCAAAGCAAGCCCCTGCCTCCAGCCACGAGGGTCTGATGCTCTACTACCTGGACACGAACGTCGTCATCTACGCGGTGGAAGGACTGCCCGCTCTTCAGCAGCGTGTCAGGAACCAAATCGCCGCCCTTGAAGCCGCCGGGCATCGCTTTGCCGTGGGAGAGTTGACCTGGACCGAGTGTCTCGTGTTCCCGTTGCGGACGGCCGATGGCCTCTTGTTGATGGACTACCACCGATTCCTCCTGGGACCGAATCTGGCCACAGTTCCGTTGACCGCGGCAGTCCAGATTCGAGCTGCCATGATTCGAGGAACCCACAACTACGGCTTGGCCGATTCGCTTCACTTGGCGGCTGCGGTGGAACACCGGGTTGACCGATTTCTGACGAACGACCAAGACCTCGCGGGATTCCCCGACGTGACCGTGGAACTCTTGCCGTGACCCTGCACGACGACCGCTCCAGCCGGAGTCGCTCACGCCCGTTCCCTTCGTCATCGACGACTAGACCCATAGGTCAGGCACCCCGTGCCTGACATCCCCAATCGAACACTAGAAAGCCACCTCGTCTGTAAAGCTCAACTCGCCTCCGCTGTAAAGCAGTTTGCCTTCGAGGACAAACTTGTCGCCCGGTTCAAAAAACGGGTAGTCGATCATGTGATAGATATAATCTCGTTTCTTAGTCCTCTCCTTCATTCTGGGTGTGGGGATAATCGACAGACGGTTCCCGGGGATTTGGATTGCCAATCTTTCATCCGTGATGACCGATTCTATTGGTAGTCTGCATACCGGAGTCCTATCACCGTGCGTCTCATCGTAAAGGGTAAAGGAAAGCTCCGTGAACGAAACGGGAACGTCTTTGATTTTTCGTACCATTAACGTAATCCCTTTTATCTCAAACACTCTGACTTTTCTAGCAGGATCATACGGATTGTGCGGATTGATATGTTGTTCATACGCGCCCGTTTCTACACGGCAGTACTCAATCCACAATTGGTCAAGAGAGACGGTCTTGGTTGCCACGACCCTGTCTGGCTCTACTGTCTTCACTATCAACCTGTAGTTTCCTGCTCGCATTCCATCTACAGAAAAAATGGTCTCTGCTTTGCCAGTAATTAGCTCCCTTTTTCCAATGAATCGGACTTGCTCCTTCGCGCGGCCTTTCGGATCTGACAAAATTACGGCGAGCTCCTTCGCCTCGCCTGCGATTGTTACCTCTATTGCGGGACCATGACGCGAGGAAAGCTTGTAGCCAATCCGGTAAGCGGCGCCGAAGACCGAACTAAATAATAGCGCAAGCAATAGCACGACCAAAAGGACTCCGGCGCCGACGCTGCCGATGACGACCTTAGGGTATTTGATCGCAAGGTGCTTTACGCGCGCGATATTAGAGGGCAGCGTTGCCTCCTCTAGAAATGCTATTGGCTTAGGCGGTGGAGGAGGCGCAGAAGGCGGCAACGCAGGGGGAGCAGACGAAGGTGGAACCCGTGGCGGCGCACCGGGCGCGAGTTTGCGCGCCACAGGGGGTTGGGGTTGTTGCGCCTGCTGCACCTTGCGGGTCGGCTGAGCCTCTTGCGGCTTGCTGACCCGCTGAGGTTGTTGCTCCTGCTGCTGCGGTCTACGCGGGGGATCCACGCTCGGCATCGCAAGGTCCTTTAGAAAAGCACAGAAAAGGGCGACCGGCACGCTTACTTACCGTCCGCACCCCGCACCGTTTCCGAGAGGCCGCCATGAAACAATGATTCATCGCAGAAGCACGCCTTTCCCCCTTTATGCTCCACTGGGGGGCTAACTGCCGAAGATCTCGGCGACCCGGCAGCGAAAGCCGGGGACCACGTCGTCGCCCGAGAGTTCCTCGTTCTCGGTCAAGGTCTTGATGTTGACCGCCGAGCGATAGACCGTCACGCTGCGCCACCGGGGATTAACGACCCAGACCATCATCGCGCCAGCGTCGAGCCAACCTTTGACCTTGTCGTCGACCTCCGCTACAGTGTCGCCGGGCGAGACGACCTCGACGGCTAGGTCGGGCGGGCCCGGCCAATAGGCTTCCTCTGGGTCTTGAGCCGGCAAGTGGTCTTTGCGGATGAAGGCATAATCCGACGCACGGACCGTGTCCGGGTCGCGGGCTAGCAGGAACCCGGAATCGCCTTCAAGAACCAGTCCAAGATCGTGCTGTTTGACAAACGGCGTCACTAGACCACTGACTCGGCCCACTGTAGCGCCATGTCTCCAACCGGGCGGCGGCATCTTCTTGATCTCCCCGGCCACCAGTTCGTACCGATAGCCGTCGTCGGGCATTCGCAGCAGTTCATCCGCAGTGACCAGAGTCGTGGCACTCATCACGGCACCTCTCGGGGCGAATACCGGTCTATCCAGGCGTTTGAAGACCCGTTACCCCCAAAACGAGGGACTCTCCCGATTGTAGACGCCTCCGTTGGCATGGTCAAGGAAGCGATTCGATCTGCAATCCGCGATCCTCGCCATTCTGCCGCCGGTCCCACTTCTCGATCTGGGAGGCAGAAAGCGCCCGGGTGGCCCCTTGTTCATTCGTCACTGCCTAGACCAGCCCTTTCCGCACCGCCCACACCGCCGCCTGGGTGCGGTCGTTGACGGCGATCTTCCGCAGGATGTTCTGCACGTGTTCCTTGACCGTCTCGACGCTGATCTCCAGCGAGCGGCCGATCTCCTTGTTGCTCAACCCCAATGCCACGTGACGGAGCACCTGGGTCTCGCGCTGAGTCAAGGGGACTTCGTCGTCATCCACGACCTGACGGGTCTTCATGGCCGCCGCGATGCGGCGGAGCTCCCCGGACCGCGACGGCGATTCCCCGGCGGCAGCCGCGATAATCGTCTCCACGAGGGCCTCCCGGCTGGAGCCCTTCAGCACGAAGTCGCTGGCTCCCAAGGCCACTGCCCGAGCGATGTACGTCGGGTTGTCGTAAGTCGAGAGCATCACCACCTTGCTGTCGGGGACCTTGGCGTGGAGCTTCTCCAAGGTGGCCAGACCGTCGCCATCGGGCATCCGGATGTCTAAGAGGATGACGTCCGGGTGGTGCTGCTCGGCCATCTTGATCGTTTCCTTGCCGGTCGCAGCCTCGGCGATAATCTGAATATCGGACCCCGCTAAAAGGGTGGCTAGGCCGGTCCGGATAACCTCGTGGTCATCGGCAACGAGCATTTTGACAGTCATGAGGGACTCCCTACAATGGAGGAATTTGGGGGTACAGCAAACCGAGTCGGGGGGGCCGACTCACTGGTTCAATCATAGTACGCAATCGGCTAGCGTGGTATTCCCCGAACGTACAGGTTTCCCCCCCCGACCCAGCGGGATAAGTGCCAGAAATCGGCCCTAATCGTGGTAGAGCGGTAGGTGGTAGGTGGTAGGTGGCATGTAGGGACTAGGGGCTGGAGGCCAGGGATTAGGGTTCGAGAACGTAATCCCGAGCCCCGAGCCCGTAACTCCCCACCTGCCACCTACCACCTACCACCTACCTCCGCGGCACGTTGACTCCCCTCACCCCGTGACGTAGATATTTCTCGACGGTCTGGGGTTTTTACCCGTCCGGCAGGCCATGGGTAGGAGCAGGGAATGAGCAAGGGGACGCTTCTTCTGGTAGACGACGATCGGCACGTGTTGGCCTCGATGGCCGAATGGCTCCGCGAGCAGGGCTACCAGGTGGAGGCCGCCGCCAGCCGCGCCGAGGCCCTCGCCGCCCTGGGCCGCAAATCCTACGACGTGATCCTCCCCGACATTCGCCTCGGGGACGGCGACGGGTTCGACATCCTCGCCCACTGCCGGCAGCACCACCCGGCCTCCGCCGTCATCATGATCACCGGCTACGGCTCCGTCGAGTCGGCCGTCGAGGCCATCCGCGCCGGGGCCTTCGATTTCCTCACCAAGCCCCTGATCGACGAAGAGCTGGAGATGGCCATCCAGCGGGCCCTCAACCAGCGCAAGGTCCTCGAAGAAAACCGCAATCTCAAGGCCCAGCTCGACATGCGCTTCGGCCTGGAGAACATCGTCGGCCACGACCACCGCATGTTGCGGGTCTACGACATGATCCAGAGCGTGGCCGACACCAAGGCCACCGTCCTCATCACCGGCGAGAGCGGCACGGGCAAGTCGCTCATTGCCCGGGCCATCCACCGGGCCAGCTCCCGCCGCAACCAGCCGTTTGTCGAGGTCGCCTGCGGGGCGCTGCCGGAGACCCTGCTTGAAAGCGAGCTTTTCGGCCACACGGCCGGGGCGTTCACCGGCGCGGTCGGCGAGAAGATGGGCAAGTTCAAGCAGGCCGACAACGGGACCATCTTCTTGGACGAAGTCAGCACCGCCAGCCCCAACATGCAGGTCAAGCTGCTGCGCGTCCTCCAGGACCTCGAGTTCGAGCAAGTCGGCGGCACCAAGACCTTCACCGTCGATACCCGCGTGATCCTGGCCACCAACGACGACCTGGGCAAAGGAGTCGCCGACGGCCGCTTCCGCCAGGACCTCTTCTACCGGATCAACGTGATCAACATCGAGCTGCCGCCCCTGCGGGAGCGGATCTCCGATATCCCGCTCCTGGCCCGGCACTTCCTGGACCGCATGGCCCGCGAATCCGGCAAGCAGCTCCAGGGATTCTCCGAAGAAGCAATGCATGCCCTCCAGGTCCATCGCTGGCCGGGGAACGTGCGCGAGCTTCAGAACGTGATCGAGCGGGCCGTGCTCTTGGGCAAGGGCGGGATCATCGCCCTTCAGGACTTGCCCGCCGGGTTGGCTGCTGCCGGGCCGATCGCCCGGCAGCCGATCGAAGGCCGCGGCCTCAAGCAGGCCCTGGCCAATCCCGAGCGGCAGATCATCCTCGACGTGCTGGAATCGCACCAGTGGAACCGCATGGCCACGGCCGAGGCCCTCGGCATCAACCGCACGACGCTCTACAAGAAGATGAAGCGGCTGGGCCTGAATCGGCCGCAGGAGGCGGTGGCGGGGCGATGACGGGGCGACGGGTAGCGCGCTTCAGAGCCGGGCCGTGTCGGCCCGGTTCCGCGTGACAAGACAAGGTGACGGCGTGACAGGGGCAAGAGAACCAGTGAGAAGTGAACAGTGTAAAGTGCAAAGTACAAAGTGAACGTCGACTTGCACTTTGCACTTTACTCTGTTCACTTTGCACTCCTGATCTTCATTCCTCACCGCTAGCCTCTTCTCATGCCCCTATTGATCCCTGCCCCGCATGCGCCTACAATGTGGTTGTATTACGATAGAGCGGTCGATAGTCAAAACGTATGAATCAAGTCACCGTCTCGCCCAAGTACCAGGTGGTCATCCCGGCCAGCGTGCGGCAGTCCCTCGAATCAAGCCGGGGCAGAAGGTCCAGGTCCTCCTCTATGAGGGCAGAATCGAACTGATCCCGCTCCGGCCGATCAAGCGCGCCCGTGGGTTCCTCAAGGGCATGGATTCCACCATCCGGCGGGAAGAAGACCGACTATGAACGTCGTCGATTCCTCCGGCTGGCTGGAGTTTTTCACCGACGGACCGAATGCCGGCGTCTTCGCCCCGGTGATCCAGCGGACCGCCGAACTCGCCGTACCCACAATCAGCCTCTACGAGGTCTTCAAGAAAGTCCTCCAAGAGAGAGGCGAGAGCGAAGCACTTGTGGCTGTAGCGCTGATGCAGCAGGGGACGGTGATCGACCTGGACGCCCCACTCGCACTCAGCGCCGCCAAGATCGCCGCGGACGCGAAGCTCCCCATGGCCGACGCCATCATGCTGGCCACGGCCCGGGCGCTGGATGCGACCTTCTGGACCCAGGGCGCGGACTTCGCGGAAATCGAAGGGGTGCGGTACGTGCCGGCACACTGAAGCGGCTTGCACCTTCTCACCCCTCTCACCCCGTCACCCGCCACCCCTCACCTGTCCAGCACAAACTCCAGGTCGTCCCGCGGCCCGTCGATCGTCACCTCGCGCGGCGTCGTTGGGACTTCCGCATGGCTCATGCCCGTCCCCGGAGAATTGACGACCACCCTATACCTTCCTCGCAAGGCCCCCTCGCCGCGCGTGGCCGTCCTAAGCTCGAAGCGGCCGTCCGGGCCGATCTTGCCGCCGGCCTCTCTGTAAGGGAACGCTTTTCCATACTTGTCCACGACCGGTTTGAAATCGAGCCATTGCCTCCGGCCGTCAGGAACGCTTCCGTCAGCGAACTTCACCGTGCCGGCGACTTTCACCACGTCCATCGGCTGGTTGAAGAGTTTTTCTACATCGATCGGGTGACGGTCCGCGCTGCAAATCAGGCGATCCCAGAGCGGCCAGAAATCCGCTCCCGGGTCGCCCCAAGGACCGGAGGTCTCGATAAAGTCGCTGGCAAAAAGGACGCTGCCATCGGCCATCACCACGTTGCACCCGCCTGGGTGGAGACTGCGAAAGGTGGCCTGACGGCTGCCGGACCCGCCCCAGGCGTCCATGCAACGGTCTTCGGGGGCACTGCCGATGTCGATCCGGTCGGCGCCCTTGATATCGTCGGCCCAGGGGTTGCAGGCGTTCGGGCCATTGTCGTCGCCCCACGAGCCGTGGGCGCAGGCAATGCTGGAGCCGGCCATGCCCATGACCCAAACGCCCCGTCGGTCGTTGTGGGTCACGCCGGCGCGAATCTCCCCAAGGAGTATCGTCTGGCGATGCCGTCGCGGATCCCTGCCAGGTCCATGGTAGCATCGTTGACCGCCGTGACGCCGCGGCGGCGATCGTCCTTCCACTGCGCCGAGCTGGCACCCGTGACCCCGTCCGTGCCGATGTAGACATTGCCGGCATTGACCGCACAGTTCCCCCGCGCCCAGTTGTCGCCCTCACCGGTGCTCGTGCCGTCAAACGGTTCTCGATTGTTCGGCATATCCGACGGGCAGAGGGTTGCGGTGATAAGGGTACCGCGACCGATACGGTTCCTCGCGTCGCAGATCGACACCGTGCAGTCGAGCGACCGTTGCAGGGTCGTGCTCTCAATGTACGGCACCGTCAGGAAGAGCCAGTTCGGCCGGAAGAAGTCGGTCAGTGCCGGGTCCTCGCCCTTATCGTAGATCATCCCCGGTGGGAACACCTTTTGCTGTTGCTCGTAGTTCAGAATCGCGAAACAGATGTACTTCAGGTTGTTCGCACACTGCGACCGCCGGCCTGCCTCGCGGGACCGCTGGACCGACGAAACCGCCATCGCGGCCAACAGCCCCAAAACCCCGATCACCACGACCAGCTCGACCAGACGAAAACGCCACCGCCCCTTGGCCGCGTCGTCCATAAGTCACCTCCTCACTGAAAGCACGCGATGACGGGGTGACAAGGTGAGGGGGTGACGGGGTGACAAGGTACAGACTGCAAAGCCGCACTCTTCACTTTGCACTTTTCATTTTTCACTGTTCACTTTTCACTCTTCGGCGCGATTCACCCCGTCACCCGCCACCCGTCACCCGTCACGCGCCACCCACCACCCGTCACCCGCCACCCGACACCTCATCCCCCGAACGCCTCGCGGATCTTGGCCGTTTCTCGCGGACACGCCACCAGAGGGTCTTCGCGTTCCTCGTATTCCAGGGAGACGTACCCGCGGTAGCCGGCGTCGGAGAGTATCTTGGCCAAGCGGCGATAGTCGGCTTGGGTCCGCTTGCCGGCGATCGACAGCGAGACCTTGATGTGGGTGTTGATCGTGTAGGGGGCGATCTTGGCCAGGTCGGCGTAGGGGTCGGCGCCGCCGAAGTTGCCGCTGTCGAAATTCACCCCGAACCACGGGCTCTTCACGGCGCGGATCAACTGCAACATGCTTTCCACCTCGGCCGTCAGCCCGCCGTGGTTCTCCAGGGCCAGGTGGACGCCGTGCTGGCCGGCGTAGTCGCAGCACTCTTCGATGGCCTCGACGGCCACGCGGCGGGCCTCTTCGACCGTCTGGCTCCCCCGGCGGCTGCCGGAGAAGATGCGGATCACCGGGGCGCCGAGGAGTTTGGCATAGTCGATCCACTGCTTGACCTGGCGGATCTGCGCCTTGAGTTTCTCGCCGTCCGGCTGGCAGAAATCGTTTCCCACGGACGTTCCGGAGATGTCCAGCCCGAGGAGGAAGGCCAAGTGCTTGACCTTCCGCAGATACGCCGGAGTGAGCTTCCTGGGGAAGTAGTAGGAGGTGAGTTCCGTCCCCTCCAGGCCCATTTTGGCACAGTCGGCGATGAAGTCCTCCAGAGTCATTTTCGGCGTCTTGCCGCTCAAGAGGTCGCGGTAGCTATAGGCCGCCAGACTGAACTTGAACTTGGCCTTGCCGTTGCGTTGGATGGGTTCAATGGCCTGGCCTGGCTTGGGCAGCAAGCCGCCGCCGATCCCGCCGGCCGCTCCGGCGGCCACGAGCGCAACATTCCGCAAGAAACCCCGTCGATGTTGTTGGTTGAACATAACAGTCATTTCCCGTTCTCATGAAGATGCAGGGCAGAATCTCTTGGGTGAGCACTCCGATCAGCCGCGCGAGCGAACCACCTCATCGGCGGAGAGTATCGGAAGACCGGCCATCAAACAACCACTTCAATCTGCCGGGTTTCCACGGTTAAGGGCAGTCCCTGCTCGGCGCGAACCTCCAGGCAGAGTCTGATCGCTTGCCTGATGTTCTCCAAAGCCTCGTCCTTGGACGCCCCTTGACTTACACACCCGGGGATGGCGGGGCACTCTACAACCCAGACTCCGTCCTCGTCGCGATCGATGGTAACGTAGAACGTCATTTTCGCCTCCGATGTTCTCGGCCGCCTGAAGCGACACGCCAACCATCAAAAAAGGTATCGTAAAGACGTAGGCACCGCCATCCCCCTCAGCGGCGGGAAAAGCGAGAATCGGCGGAGATTGACCCTATCGTTCCCTGCTATCATACTAGTTGCCTGCGCCTCCGCCCAAACGGGGGTGGTAAGGCGGGGTTGGAAAGCAAGGCTCGGATTGACCGGCGACACCGCCGCGCGCAGATGGCCCGGAAACAACGAAAACCAATCGATCCAGGAAGCAAGCCGCCCGAAGGGCCCACGGACGAGCCATCGGGCAGTCCTCCGACCGTGCCGTCGGCCCGAGTGGTTGTCGCGGTGGCGGCGGGGATGATCGGGGCATGGCTGGCGGCCGGCTCGATGGGACTCTTGGCCCACCCGCTGCGGCACGCCCTGACGTGGCTTTCGATGGCCGTGATGCTGGTCGCGGCATGGCCGCAAGGCCGCCGCGCCTGGAAAGACTGGGGCACTCTGGCGGCCGCGATCCTCGCCGGGGTGATCCTGAGCGTGCCGGCCAACGGCGTCTACAACGTGCTCGGCGTGGCGGTCGTGGTGGCGGTCGTCGCGCGAGTACACGCAGGGATCGACGGGCGGGCACTCGGGATTGCGGCGTTTGCCGTGACGGTCTTGGGCGTCTTTCGGCTGGCGTGTACGACCATCGCGTCGGTGTGGCTGGCCGCCGATTGGGCCGGCGAGGCGTTGGGGGCCGTGGCGGCAACGATTCTGGGCAAGCCCCTCTCGGTAGGAGCGACCTTCGGCGGCGTCGATTTCCTGGTGCTCATGGCGGCGTTTTTCGGCGCGTGGCTCTCTTCGACACCTCGGCCACGGAGGGGCCGGGCCGCCTGCGCGCTGGCGGCGATTCTCGTCGGGCACCTCGGCTATCTCGTGATCTTGGCTTATTCGACCGACCTGGCCGCCGCACTGCTGGTCCACGGGCCGACGCCAGAGCCGGAGCTCTACGTGCCGCCCCCGTGGTTCCTGAGCGACGCCCTGCGCACGCTGCTTCCGTGGAACATCCCGGCACTGGCCGGCCTGATCCATGCGGCGATAGCCGCCTGCACGTTCCGCTGGGCAAGTTGGGAAAAGGGGACATCCACATTTGTTGCGACGCCGGGCACCGGCCGAACGTCCGCTGCCGGCCCTTCGGGAAAAACGTGGATGTCCCCTTTTTTGGAAATCGGTCCGTGGGTCTTGGCGGTGCTGATCGCCGGGGTCACGGCGTTGTCGCCGGTGAACTGCGATCTGTCGGGCCGCAAGATCGTGGCCTGCGAGCGGGGCAATCTGAACTGGGACAAGCCCGTCCACGACCGCTACGGCCGGGCGTCGGCCGGGCTGTGCGGCATGTTCCCGACGCTGGTGAGCTGCCTGGGCGGAACGCTCGCCCGCTCGGCGGACCTCTCTGAAGAGACCCTGGCCGGCGCGGACGTCCTGGTCGTGATCCACCCCATGGGCCCCTGGCCGCAAGATCGGGTCCAGCGGGTCTGGGACTATGTCCGCCGCGGCGGCTCGCTTCTGGTGGTGGCTGAGCCCCGGGCCTGGGAAAACGGGCAGATGAGCAGCTTCAACGAGTTGCTCGGGCCGACTTCGATGGCGGTCCGCTTCGACACGGCGATCGGCGAGACAGGCGTTTGGCAGCACGCCCTGCACGCGGTGGCCCATCCGGCGACCGCAGGAATCGGAGACGCACGGGGCCGCTTCGGCCTTGCCCAGGGCTCCTCGATCGAGACGCGATGGCCGGCGCGCCCGTTGGTCGTCGGACGCTTTGGCTGGAGCGATCCCGGCAGCGACGCCGTGCTCACCGGGCAATACCGCTTCGACCCGGGCGAGCGGCTTGGCGACCTGGTGCTGGTTGCCGAACAGCGGATCGGCGCGGGGACCGTGTGCGTCTTGGGTGATGCGACGGCATTGCAGAACGAGGGCCTTTCCAACGGCTACGAGTTCGTCGGGCGGCTCATGGGATACCTGGCCGGGCATCGTGCAGGGCCCCAGGCCGGCTGGCGCCAGGCCCTGGGCCTGGCGGGCTGTCTGGTGCTCCTCGGCCTGCTTGCCTGGCGGCTAGACCCGGGGCCGCTGGCGTGGACGTCGCTCCTGCTGGCAGTCTCCCTCGGGTTCTTCACGATGATCAGTGCGGCGGACTCCAAGGTCCTGCCCGACGGCGGGAAGACTCCGCCCAACTGTCTCGCCTGCATCGACGCCTCGCACCTGGAGTCCTACCGCGGCTACCCCTGGCTGGAAACCGGGCTGGCGGGCGAGGACCCGAGCGAAGTCTCGGAGGACGAAGACAGCGTGCCCATGCGGCGGCTCTGGCGGGATACCGGCATCGGCGGCCTGGAGCTAAACTTGATGCGCAACGGATACCTGCCGATCCGCATCCCGCAGTTGACCGCCGAGCAATTGCAGCGGGCGGGCTTGCTCGTCTCGATTGCCCCGGCGCGGGCCTATTCGGCCGGCGAGCGGACGGCGATCCGGGATTTCGTCCGTCGCGGCGGGGTCTGGGTGGTGATGGCCGGGGCCGATCGGGCCGGCCCGATCAACGCCGCGCTGGCGGATTTCGAGCTTCGAGTTCCGCCATCGCCTTTGCGCATGGGCGAGGAAGCTGCCGAGCCGCTGCCGATCGGCCACATCCGGGCGCCGTACTCCAATCTCGGAGGTCACCAATCCGAGCTGATCTTCGACTCCGCCTGGCCGGTGGAGTGCCGCGCCGAAGGCGCCGAAGTGCTTGCAAGGCCCGGCACGACCGGGCCGACGGTCGTCTCCGTTCCCCTGGGCGAAGGGACGATTGTCCTTGTCGGCGATAGCGGCTTTGCGGCCAACCGGAACCTGGAGAACGACGACGGGTTGCCGCTAGTCGGCGTGCGCGAGAACGCGGCCTTCTGGCGGTGGCTGATCAAACGGGTCCGCGACCGGCAGGATTGGACGCCTCCCGAAATCCCGCAGCCCAAGGTCGAGCCGGAGGACGACGAGGAGGCGATGCCATGATGCGGGCCTGGATCGCCTTGGCACTGCTGAGTGTTTCCTGGTTGTGGGGATTGGACTACTATCGTCCGGCCAACGGGGTCGTCTGGTCCGTGGCGATCGTCTTGGCAGTCCTGCTCCTTTTCGGGGCGCCGCTTCGCCTGCCGAGACGATGGGAAGGGGCCCTGGCAGTTGTCTTGTTGCTTCCGGCGGCCTGGTGGATACCGTGGCCGTACCGCGTGGTACCCCTGGCAGTCGCCATTGGCCTGGGCTTACAGCTTGTCCCCATCCCACGCCGCTGGCCGGGGAAAATCGGCCAAGGAGCCATCGCCGCCGGCGTGATCCTATTGGTGCAGGGTGTGGTCCTTTGGGCCTACGAGTGCCACACGGCAAGGTCGCACGAGCTTCCTTGGCCGCTGCCGTCGCTGCTCGGTGCGGTGGCGGCCCTCCTCGGCGTTGATTCGGCCGTCGACGGCAACACGCTGGCCCTGTACACGTTCCGCGAGCCCCTTCGCCTCGGCGCCACGTGGGAGTTGCTCTTGGACCCGGCCACGCTGGCCTTCTTCCTCGGCGGTCTGACGCTCCTCGGCTGGTCGGTCGTAAACTCCGCGCCGCTGGGCCGTCGGTGGGCGACCTGGCTTCGGGCTGCCCGCACGCTGGCGATCCTGTTGGTCGCCTGGCTTCCGGTGCGGGCCGGGCTGCTCGTTGGGCTTCTCGCACACCGGGCAATCCGCCTCGATCCGGCGGCACGCTTGAACCTGATGGACCAGTTCTTGAGCCCGTGGGTCTATCTTGCCCTCTTGGCGGTCCCGGTGCTCTTGGCATGGCGGCTGGTGCGACTGCCGAAGAGCGAGGTTTCGGAGAGCGCCGGCGGGGCCCACGGGTGGCACACGCACTATCCGGCGGCACTGGGGCTGGTGGCGCTCGGAATCGCGATTTTCGCTTTCTGGTTCCATTGGCAGCCCGTCGGCCGGAAACTCGACGGCCGGGTGATGATCGTGGAGCGGCATTCCACCTGGTCGCCGAGCATGCCTCCCTACAGCACTATGCGATACGGTGAGGAGGGCTCTTACAACTACGCCGCGATCTACGATTACTGCTCGCAGTTCTTTGGCATGTCGCGGCTCCTGGAGTCGCACCCGATCAATGACGAAAAGCTGAGCACCTGCGACGTGCTGGTGATCAAGGTCCCCACGGCCGCGTACAAGGCGGAGGAGGTCCAGGCGGTTGTGCGGTTTGTCGAGCGAGGGGGCGGGCTCTTGCTGATCGGCGACCACACGAACTACGAGAAATCCAGCAGCTACATGAACCGCATCACGGAGCACTTCGGCTTCAAGTACCGCCACGACCTGTTGTTCTACGCCGGCGACCCTTACTTCCAACCCTACGAGCCCCCCGCCGTGCCGCACCCCGTCGTCGAGCGCGTGCCGCCGATGTCGTTTGCCGTGTCGTGCTCGATCGACCCCGGGTATAGCCTGGGGCAGGCGGTCATCCGCAGCACGGGCCTTTGGAACCTGCCCCCCGACTACCGTCGCTCCAATTGGCACCCCGAGCCCGAATACCTCACCAACATGCGCTACGGGGCGTTTGTTCAACTGTGGGCTACCACCCACGGCGCCGGCCGAGTGCTCGCCTGGACCGATTCGACGATCTTCTCCAGCTTCTGCACGTTCCAGCCGGGAAAGTCGGAACTCCTGCTGGGGATGCTCGACTGGCTCAACCATCGGAGCATGTTCGACCGCGCGTGGCTGTGGTGGGCGCTCGCCGTGGGTGCCTGCCTCGCGGCGTCCCTGCTGCTGGCCATCGGGCTGCGCTGGGCCCGGGCGGGCGGCGTCTGCTGGCTCGTGGTTCTGGCGGCCACGCTGCTCGGCTGGACCGCCGGTTGCGCGGCTGTCGTGGCGACGCATCGAGTTTGTCTGCCGCCGCCGGAGAAAATGGATCCGGGGTTTCACGTCGTCATCGACCGGACCGTCTCCGACGCCCCGCTGTCCATCGGCGCCTATAAGGAAAGGCCAGACGGCACGGGCTACGGGCTTTTCGAGCAGTGGATCGGGCGATTGGGCTACTTCACCCAGCGCCGCAGCGGCCCGGCGGTTTTCGATGGGGACATGGTGGTCGTCATCTGCCCGCGGAAGTCCGTGCCCGAGGGATTCCGCGAGGGGCTGGCGGACTACGTGGCCAGCGGCGGCAAGCTCCTGGTGATCGACTCTCCGGATAGCGTCGGCTCCACGGCCAACGGCCTCTTGTGGCCGCTGGGAATGAACGTCAGCCACGCCAACAGCCGCGAGGGCAAGCTGGGATTGGCCGGCGGATGGCCGGGAATCCCGGTCGGATTCGCCTGCGAGGTTCAGGGGGGGACTCCCTTCCTATGGGTCGACGGGCTGCCCGTCGCCGCAAGGAAGACGCACGGCCGGGGGACCGTCATGGTCGTCGGCTTCGGGGCAGCCCTGAACGACTCGAGCTTGGGCTCGACCTGGATGATCAAGCCAACTCCCGAGGCCCGCACCCGTAGCGAGCTCGTTTTCGCCCTGGTTCGCGCCCTGGCAACCGGCGAGCCGGTATCGGCACCGCCGACCACCCCGAAAGACCAGAAACCGGCCCCCGAGGCCGATTAGGGCGGGTCCCACTGCTTGCCGTCAGGCAAGCGGTGCTGCCACACCGCGACCGGTACTGCTTTTGCGGAGCGGTGGCACATTTGAATGAGGTTGGACGATTCTCGGAAGCCACTTGGCAAACCAAGCGGGAGGGCGAGGCTCCTGCCGAGACCAGTTCTGCCAGCAGACGTGACGATTCGGCCTGGGCTCGGCCGGAGCCTCGCCCTCCCGGAATCGTGTAACCTCATTTAGGGGGTGGGTGGCCCGGCAGGCTTGGCCCGATATAATGGGCGCAGTGCGCCGCCGGGGTGATGATTCCACTGGGCGTCCAGGGTGCGGAATCTCGGCCGAGCGGCTCTGCATCCGGGTTTCCGCGAAGAGGGGCCCCATGGACGCACCAAGTCCACAGTTCGATGCCTACCGGGCGATCCTGGCCCAACATCAGGCGCTCGACGCGCTGCTGGCTCGCATTGACCGGGCCCTGACCGAAAGGACTGCCACCACTGCCGAAGTGGGCGAGTTGCTGTTGCAGCTCGGCGACCGGCTGGCCAAGCATTTCGCCACGGAGGAGGACGGCGGGTACTTCGCCGACGCACTAACCCATGCTCCGCAACTGGTGGCCACGGCCAACCAGTTGTTGGCACAGCACCCGATGATGTGTAGTCGGGCCCAGGAGTTGGTCTCAGCGGTGGAGATTTCCCCTCTGGCGGAGCCCGACTGGTGGGAGGAGACGACCCGCCGCTTCCGCGCGTTCCGCGACGAGCTGTCGAGGCACGAGACTCGTGAGAATGTGCTTCTGCAGGAGGCTTACGGTCGCGACATCGGCTCCCACGATTGAAAGCCGAGTTGACCATTTTAGGAAAGATAGTTATAATTCCAGTGCTGTCCCCTAAGCACTCGGAGGGGGCGGCAGCCGGCGTGTGACGGAGGACAGAGTATCGGGTCCTCATCAAGGCAATTTGCAGCGAAGGAAAATCAGCCATGCCCACGGCCTCCAAAGCCCGCATCTTCAAGGACGTGACTCAGTGCGTTGGGAATACCCCGCTGGTACGGTTGCAGCACGTGACCGACGGCTGCGTCGGCACGGTGGTGTGCAAGATGGAGTGCTATAATCCCGTCTGGAGCGTCAAGGACCGCATTGGCCGCGCCATGATCGACGCGGCCGAGCGACAAGGGCTCATCAAGGAGGATACGGTGATTATCGAGCCCACCAGTGGGAACACGGGGATCGGTTTGGCCTTCGTCTGTGCCGCCAGGGGATACCGGCTCACGGTGACGATGCCCGAGAGCATGAGCCTGGAGCGGCGGCGGATGCTGAAGGCCCTGGGAGCGGAGCTGATCCTCACGCCTGCGGCCGACGGGATGCCCGGGGCGGTCCGCAAGGCCGAGGAACTGGTGGCCGCCAACCCGAACTACTATATGCCCCAACAGTTTAAGAACCCGGCCAACCCGGAGATTCATCGCCGGACCACCGCCGAGGAGATCTGGCGCGACACGGACGGGAAAGTGGACGTCGTGGTTTCCGGCGTGGGGACGGGCGGCACGATCACCGGGGTGGGCGAGGCTCTCAAGTCGCGCAAGCGGAGCGTGATGATGGTGGCGGTGGAGCCGACTAAGAGCCCGGTCATTACGCAGCGGCGGGCCGGCCAGGAGTTGCGGCCGGGCAAGCACACCATCCAGGGGATCGGGGCCGGCTTCATCCCGGACGTGCTCAACCTGGAGATCATCGACGATGTCGTCCAGGTCGCGGACGAAGACGCGACGGAGACCACCCGTCGCCTGGCCAAGCAGGAGGGCCTGATGGTCGGGATCAGCAGCGGTGCGGCGGCTTGGGCGGCCCTGAAACTCGCTCGACTGGGCTCCAACAAGGGTAAGCTGATCGTGGCCATCCTGCCCGACCTCGGCGAGCGCTACCTTTCCACCAAGGTGTTTCCCGAATAGACAAAAAGAAGCGGCCCGCCCGGTTCTCCGAGGGGCCGTTTCTTTTCTTGCGCTACAGGCGGTTCACCCGAGATCGGGCTCGCGCGTGGGGTCGATCACGACTTGGGGGCGGGCTTCTCCGGGGCGGCGGGGGTCGGGACGCCAGGGACGCCCGCGGGGGCGCCTTCGCCTCCGCAGCAGCTCGTCTCGCAGCAGTTCGCTCCGCCGCGGTGCGGTCTGTGGCAACGCTTGACCTTGCAGCAGGGCTCGCAGGCTTGCTCGCAGCAACGCGGCTTGCAGGCGCGCCGGACATGGCACTTCGGCTTGCAGCAGGGCTGCTCGCAGGCGGCCGGAGCGCACGCGGCGGGAGCGCACGCCTTGACGGTTTCGCAGGGCTTCACTTGCTCGCAGCACGTCGGGGCGCAAGCCGGCTTGCAGTGCCGGACGTGGCAGCGCTTCGGCTTGCAGCAGGTCTGGCCGCAGCCCTGCTCACAGGCCGCCGGAGCGCAGGCCTTGACGGCCTCGCACGGCTTCACTTGCTCGCAGCACGACGGAGCGGCGCAACAGGTCCGGTGGAACAGGCCGGCTTGGGCACTGGTGGCGCTAACCGCAAGCACAATGGCTAACACGGCCAACGCCGGGAGAAGGACACGACGGTTCATGGGGGACACTCCTTGTTAGGAAAGACCGAGTGGGATACTAAGGCAAGAGGGTGTAGTTGGGGGTTCTGCCTCCGATCTAACGGAGACTATCGACGGAGGGCCGGGCGATTTCTTAGGCCAGTCAGCCTATTTCCGCCACATCTCGCATGTCTCCGAACGGCTTATGACAGAAGAACCGGATGCAACGCCTATGCGCAACTTGCCGGGCCCGGAAACGGTTCCGGCCCGCTCGCCCGCCCAGTCCCCATCGCTCCGTCCCCTCCCGAATGGGGCCTCGGCGAAGACCCGCCCGGGACGCATCGGCGTCTGGCGTGACCTAGGTTTGAATCGAGCCCGCCGGGCCCCAACCGCGATCGACTAAGGTCTTGTCACCCTGGGGAGCGAGAGAATGACCGCGTCCAACGAGCCCACCGAACTGCTGTTTTCCCCTCTGGCCGACGATCCGGATTTGGCGGAAATCGTCGAGCTTTTTGTGCAAGAGATGCCGCAGCGGGTCGCCAAGCTGACGGAGCGGCTGGGCGCGTCGGACTGGGAAGGGTTGCGGCGTCTGGCGCACCAACTCAAGGGCGCGGCCGGCAGCTACGGTTTTGCACGCATCTCCCCGGTCGCAGCCCGCGTGGAAGACGACATCCTCCAATCGCGGCCCGAAGACGAAATCCGCCGGGCCGTCGAGGAGCTCGTCGAGTTGTGCGGGCGGGCTTGTGCCGGGACCGCGCCGCAAGCGGCGTGCAGCCCATCGACTACTTGACGCGTCCCGGGCCTACTCCTTCCCCTGGGCGGCCATCCAGAGGGCCACTAAGTACGGCACCGGCTCGCTTCCCAAGGCATTGAGCACGGTCCCGCCGGCCGTGAAGTTGTGCGTGACCCAATCCGGCTGGCCGTATTGCTCCAGGGCCTTGCCGCCTTCGCCGCCGCCCACGTAGACCTTCACGCCCGCCTGGGTCATGCGCTTCAGTTGGGCCATGAAGCGCCGCGTCCCGGCCTCGAACTGCGGGTCCTCGAACTTCCCGAGAACCCCGTTGTGAAAAGCGACCGCCGGCCCCTTCGCCTTCTTCGCCGCGGCGAGGAACTCGCCGATCTTCTGCTCGAACAAGTCGCCGGTGGCGGGCCCCACGTCAAGCTGCTGGTCGCCCGGTCCGATCGTCTCCGAGACGCGTCCGTCCTGCAGCACGAAATCCACCGGCATGACGAACTCGATCCCCTTGCTACGGCCTTCGGCGATGAGCTTTTTGGCCTGCTCCATGCGGCTGCGGGGGATGAAATACGGCTTGTCGCCGTGGGCGGGGTCCTCGGCCACGCCGATCGAGAAGTCCTTCCCTTCCAGTTCCGCGGCCGCCTTCTTCAGGCCGCAGGCCAGCGATCCGGCCACGAAAACCCAGCGGATCTTCCCACGGTTGATCATCGCCTCCAGGTCGTCGAGCTTGTCGATCTTCAGACCGCTGGAAACGATCAACTGGGCGTTCAGGCAGTCCATCAACGGCCCGAAGAACTGGCCGGCCACGTATTTGCCCAAGGCCACCCGGTTCATCGCCGCCGGCACCACGGTTGTGGAGCTGTCCAGGCTGCCGGCGGAAAATGCCTCGTTCACGTAGACCCGGCCGATCTTCTCGGAATACTCGTTGGCCAGCTTGGCCAGCTTCGCGGCGACCGCCGGAATCCCGTCCGGCTTGGTCTTCCAAAGGACCGTCTCGATCTCGTACTTGCGGGTGTTCTCCAGGACGATTACGCTCCCGGGCGCGGCGGCCGTGATGGTTTGGGCGGCATCGTCCAGGATGGTCGTGGTGGCCGGGTCGAGCCAGTCGGCGATGAAGCCGACTTCGCAGCCGAGAATCTCGGCAAACCGCGCCCGCACCTTGGCAAGCGAGCCCTTCGGGTCGCGGCCGATGTGGCCGAAGATGACCTGGATCCATCCCCGCTGGCGGCCAAAGCGAAGGGTCTCTTCCATGGACCGCAGACGGATGTCGCCTTCGCCCACCTTGGGGCCGGGCTTCGCGTCCACGTCCCCGCGGACCAGGACCACGGTGCCGCGCGGGACGTCGGCCAACTGATCCAATTGGGGAATCCCATCGAGGTATTCCCGGAGGGACATTTTCGGGGCGTCCGGGGCGACTCCCAACAGCCTTCGCAACCACAGTTCCATTGACGCGGCGGTTTGTGCCATCTCAGTTCTCCGATGCGCTGAGGTTTCAGATTGCCGCCGCAAGATACCAGACCGTGCCCGTCTTCACCAGCGGCCCCCGGTCGGGTCATTTCGGGTTGTCGAGCCCTTGAACCTGCCAAGCCTCCAAGCCCTGGGTGCTGGCCACCACGAGGACGGGCTTTCCGTCCAGCACCAGTGTCGCCAGACCCTTCAGCAGGCCCCCGGAATTGAACAGGTCGATCAACTTGCCATCCTTGTCCAACACGTGGATCGACCCGTCGGCCCCCGGCAGGAGCCAGCACCCGGGCCCGCTGACGGCGAGACGACCCGGGACAACTTGTTCAACCGCTTCCGGAGGAATTGCCTGGCCCAGAGCTTGGGTCTGCCTCTCTTCGCCCTTGGGGCCGAGGAAGACGGCGGCGCGGGCGTTTGTCTCGGAGAGGGAGATGCCGCACAGTTCAGGCGTCTGGTCCCCGTCCAGATCGGCGGCCACAATCGAAATGAACATCCGCTCCGGTCCGAAGCCGCCGAGCCGCTTCCCGTTGGGGTCCAGTTCCAAGAGCCCGCTGCGTTCATTCGCGCAAAGCACGACCTGCCGGCCGGCGGAGGTGCGCACCACCGCCACCCCCGGCGCCTCCTTCGTCTCTTCGTTGCGCCACAGCTCCTTGCCATCGAGAGAGAAGCCCCGCACGCCGCCGCCGCCGAAGTAGCTAATCAGGATCTCGGGCTTTCCGTCGCCGTCGAGGTCGGCCAACCGCGCGTCGCCGACCTGCAACGGCGACGTTTGCGGCGGCGCTTCGGGAATACTCAGAAGGCGTTTCCACTGGCCGTCGAAAAGATGGACGCGGGGCCCCCCCATGGCCGCCGCGACGAAGTAACGCTTTCCAGCGGAGTCGGTCCCCGTGCGCAGCAGCGTGACGACTTCCTCGGGCCGGATGTCGAGCGGATAAAGCGTCTTGCGATGGCCGTCGGGGCCGACTTCCACGACCGACTTCCTATCGTCAATCACCAGGAGCTTTGGCGGCCCGCCCGGTTGCGGCACCACCAGGAGATTGCCCGGCTGCTTCACGTCGGCACACTTCCAGAGCGGCGTGAGCGTCAGGATCTTGGGCTTGGTCGGCTCGGCGATCTTCACGGGGGCCTCCGGGGTCCCGGCCGTCGCGACCGAATAGAGTTCCGGGCTGGTCCAAGTCTCCAGCGAGGCCGCGTATTGCTTGCGTTCCTCCTCCCAGCGGCGGAGCAGCTCCTGGAAAATGTCCTGGCCCGCAAGGAGCTTCTCGATCTTCCCCGATAGGTCCGACTCCAGCGACGGGGGGACCCCCCCGGAGTAGTCCTGATAGTCCTGCACCGTCCCGCTCGGGCCAATCAGATACCTGGCGGGGATCACCCGGACGCCGAACTTCTTGCCCGCGTCCTGGTCCGGGTCCCGCGCGATCGGCATGGTCACCTGCCACTGGGCCATCTTGGCTTGGAGGTCTTTGTGCGGCACGTTATCGTCCACGCTCACGGCCAGGAACACGACCCTGGGGTTGTCCTTGTATTTCCGGTAGACCTTCTCCACCAGGAGCATGGTGTCGCGCCAGGGATCGCAAGAGGTGTTCCAGAATTCCAGCACGACCAGCTTCCCTTGGAGGGCCGAACGGTCGATCGGCTTGTTGTCCGGGCCGACGAAGCGGAAGTCCGGCGCGGGCTTGCCCGCCAGCAGGAGCGGCGGCGGCGTGAGACACTCGACGATGCGGACCGCCGCGGGGACGTCGATCTGGAACGCCTTTTCATCGATCGGCCCGTCGAGCTGCGCGTCCTGGAACTCGGCCACCAGCGAGTTGAGTTCCACCTTCTGTTCGGCGGCGTCCTTCTTCATCTGCTCGATGGGATACTCGATCCGCCGCAGGACCAGGATCCGGCGGTCGATCCAGAGGACCGCTTTGCCGTCGGGCCGGTCCAACTGCACGCGGTAGCACTCGTCGTCGCCGATCTTCTCCGGCGCCAAAAGCGCCGACTTTTGCGATTGGTTGAGGATGGTCTTCTTCGGGTCCTTGGCCAGCAGCAAGAGCAACTGCGGCGGGACCGTGGAGAAATGGGTCGGCGCCCCCTCGGAGATCGCGCCGTTGAAGATCGCGTCGCTCAAGATGTACGGGATCGTCATCTGAGCGGGGGCCGGACGCGTCACCAATTGGTCCGGCAATTCGGGGAAATGGGCGTGGAACTCCTTGCCGTCGCAGACGACCACCCCTCGCAAGGCGTGCATGCGGAGCCTGTTCGGCCGCTCCAGGACGATCGCATAGTCGGTCGCGCGATCCTGCTTCTGTCCGCCGCTGGTCTCTTGAAGACGGAGGGTCCCGCGGTCGCCGTAGGTGCGGGCGTTTCGGTAGGCGGCCACCATTGCGTCCAGGACCTGCTGGGCGGAGGTCAGGTTCGTCAGCGGAGCATCGGCCGCCGTGGACCGCCGGGCGGCTTCCGAGGAGGTTTCCTCGCCGCCGGACGGCTCGCCGCTCTGGCCGGAGTCCTTCTGGTCGGCCTTCGAGCCGCCGACGGCTCCCGGATCGGCAGGCCGGCAACCTGAGGAGCAAGACAATCCGAGGCTGACCCCGATGATCATGATCGCCGAGAGGAGGCACCGTACCGGCTCCGCCGGTGGTCGTGGTCTTTTCATCCGTTCACCTTTGCCTTATTGCTTTGCCCTGATCCATCACATCACGCCTGCTTGGCGCGGTCAGCTATCAGCCATCAGCCATCAGCCATTCGAGTGCGGTTCTCTTACTGAAAGCCGAAAGCTGATAGCTGATAGCTGACAGCCGTTCGACCCTCGTCACTTTCGCTCTGGCCGGCGTGCCATTATTCGCAAACTCGGAAATCGCGTAAAGCCGACTTCTTGACCCCGCGTCGGGGTGCCCGGTAGGATGAAAGGAGCTGCCGACGACTTTGCTTATTTACGCTGTCTGCGCAGTTTAACTCATGTTCTCCGACCTGCGGTATGGTGCTCGCTCCTCATTGCGGCTGGAATGGTCCGAGGGTACCCGCCTGGCCGAGTGCGGCACCCCGTCCCAACCGCCGTTGGCGGACCTCAAGGCCGCCGTCGCCGGCGCCCTGGCCGACCCGCTGGAGTATCCCCCGCTCGCCCGTGCGATCACCCCGGCCGACCGGGTCGTCCTCGCCTTGGCGGAAGGTGTGCCACGGGCCCCGGAGGTCGTCGCAGCCGTGATCGACTCCCTGGCGGGGGCCGGCGTCGATCCCGCAGGGGTGACCGTGCTGCGGACGATGGCCGACGCAGCCCACGGGGCCCCGGATCCCCGCCAGTCCCTGCCGGCCTCGTTCCGCGAGCAAGTCACCGTGGCCACGCACGATCCGGGCAACCGGGGAGGCCTAGCGTACCTGGCGGCCTCGGATCGCGGCAATCCGATCCTGTTGAACCGGGCGATCATCGACGCCGACGTCGTCCTCCCCATCGGCTGCCTGGGCAACCACCGGACCGCGCTCTACCACGGGATCCATGGGGCCGTATTCCCCACCTTCTCGGACGAGAAGACGCTCCAGCGGTTCCGCTCCCTGGAATTCCATGACGCCCGGCGGCCGCGCAAGAAGCCTCGGGTCCAAGAGTGCGACGAAGTGGGCTGGCTTTTGGGCCTGAACTTCACGATCCAGTTGGTGCCGGGGCCCGGAGATGACGTGTTGCACGCGGCAGCCGGCCAGTTTGCGGCGGTGCGGCGCCGCGGGACCGAGTTGTACGACGCAGCCTGGACCTGGTCGCTGCCTCGCCGGGCGAGCCTGGTCGTGGCCGCCATCGAGGGGGCCAAGCTTCAGCAGACCTGGCAGAATGTCGGCCGTGCCCTCGCCGCGGCCGTTCCTTTGGTCGAGGACGGGGGAGCGATCGCCCTGTGCTGCGAATTGGAGGGCGAGCCCGGGCCCGCCGTGCAGCGGCTGGCCGAGGGCCCTTCCCGCGAAGCGGCCTTGCGGCAAATCTCCGAGGACCGGCCCGAGGACACGTACGCGGCCGTCCAGATGGCGGCGGCGCTGGAGCACGGCGACCTGTATCTGCTGAGCCGGCTGGACGAATCCTTGGTCGAGCAGCTCGAGATTGCCCCGCTCTCCAAGCCGCAGGAACTCGCCCGGCTGGTGCGCCGTTATGATTCCTGTGTCGTGCTTGGGAACGCCCCGTATGCGCACGTCACCGTGGCCGAGGATTGATCGGCTCGCCATGGTTGGGTAAGCTCGCGGGGAGGGCTGTCAGCCGTCAGCTATCAGCAATCAGCCGGAAAGCAACCCACACCATCCATTGCTGACTGCTGAAAGCTGATGGCTGCAAGCTGACGGCTGACTGCCGACAGCGGAAAGCTCTGCCGGAGCGCGGTTCATGCCCGACGTGTCTGAGCGCATTCGCGACAACCTGGCCCGAGTGCGCCAACAGATGGCGGACGCGGCGGCGCGGAGCGACCGCGCCGCCGAACAGGTCAGGCTGGTGGCGGTGACCAAGTCCGCCGGGGAAGTTGCGATCCGGGCCTTGGTCCAGGCCGGCTGTCACGAGTTGGGCGAGAACCGGCCGCAGCAGCTTTGGCAACGGGCTGCCCGGCTCGCCGATCTGCCCATCCGCTGGCACATGATCGGGACGCTGCAAAAGAACAAGATCCGCCGCACGCTCCCGCTCATCCAGATGCTTCAGTCGGCGGATAGTCCGTCGCTGGTGGAGGCCGTGGAGCGGATTGCGGCGGAACTGTCGCTGCGAGTGCCGATCCTCTTGGAGGTCAACGTGTCCGGCGAGGCGTCCAAGCACGGGTTGGAGCCGCCGGCGGTTGGGCCGTTGTTGGAAGAATTGGCTCGCTTGGAGCACGTGGAGGTCCGCGGGCTGATGTGCATGGCCGGGGTCGAAGGGGGGCTGGAGCGGGCCCGGCGCGATTTCGCCGCCCTGCGCGGGCTTCGCGACCGGCTGCGGTCGGCCTGCCCCGATCGGGTTTGGCTGGACGCGCTTTCCATGGGGATGAGCGGCGACTTCGAGGTGGCGATCGAAGAGGGGGCGACGATCGTGCGCATCGGGTCAGCCTTGTTCGAGGGGGCCGACGCGCAGACTTCCGAAGTCTCGCAGACTTCGGAAGTCGAGGGGGCCGAAGGATGATTTCTCTAGAACCGCACGCCGACGGCACGATCCTCCCCGTCCGCGCCCGCCCCGGCGCCCGGCGGAACGAGATCCGCGGCGAGCAGGACGGGATGCTCAAGGTCAGCGTGACCCAAGCCCCGGAGAAGGGCAAGGCCAACAAGGCCCTGGTCGAAGTGCTCGCCAAGGGACTCTCCGTGCGCAAGGGGCAGGTCGAGCTCGTTTCCGGCGATACCTCCTCGCAGAAACGATTTCTCATCCGGGGGGTCACCCCAGACGAGTTATCCCGGCGGATCGAGCCGCTTCTGAAGGGGGAATAGCTCCCCCCATCTATTATAGGGAAAAAACCCTCCCCGCCTCTTGCAATGCCGATCGGGTCGGCTATCCTGGCGGCACCTGCCCGAATAGTTTCCGCAGGATGCCCAGCTTGTCGCAGGATGCGTTGAGGTGTGCCTCGGCTTGCCCTGAGGAAAGCAGTGTTGCCGTACGGCGGCGGGCACTGCTTCTGCGAAGCAGCGGCACACGGGGCAAGGGCTTCGGCCAGCACTGCTTCTGACGAAGCAGTGGCACACGGGACAAAGACAACGCAAAGGAGGGACTTATGATTGCGACGCTGTCACTCTGCGCCGCCGTTCTCATAGGCTTTGAGACCCTGGCCTCGCCGCCCGAGGCTCTCCACCAGGTGGGACTTCACGGCGCCGTTCTGGGCGTGGTGACCCGCGACCCGGTCTCCTCGAACAAGACCAAGGTCCAGCTCGTCTCGATCGAGAAGAGCGTCGTCGAGCGGACCAATGCGGAGCGGGCCCGGTACGGCCTCCCCCCCCTCCAGGTCGATGAAGACCTGATGAAGTCCGCGCGCGAGCACGCCCAGTGGATGGGCCGCAACCGGCTATTCCAGCACACCCGGGCGGCCGTGGCCGAGAACATCGCCATGGGCCAGCGGGACAGCAGCGAGGCGTTATCCAGTTGGATGGGCTCCTCGGGGCACCGGGCGAACATCCTCAATCCCGGGCATCGCCGGATCGGCGTGGCGGCCTTTCAAACGCTCGAAGGCCTGATCTACTGGTGCCAGCAGTTCCGGCCGTAAGGACGTGGAATCCGGTGCCGCGGCGTCGCCCACGCCCGGGTTGGACGCCTACATGACGATCCCCGAAGGGATATTCGGGCTTTCCGGATTGACGGTGACCTCCTGTTTGGCGGGTGAGATCACCAAGTCCATGTCTTCCATGGGGATTGCGCCCAAGAGGACCCGGTCGCCAAGCACCAGCGCCCCGGCATAGCAGCTTCGGTCCAGGCACGCAATCTCGACCGGGCCCCCATAGGACATGACTTCCTTATTGCCGTTGGCAATCGTCACTTCCCGACGCTTAGATTCCTCCAGGTCGAGCTGGATTCTCACGTGGTCTGGAATGCACAAAGTGATGACGCCCGTATCGACCAATGCCTGCACGCGCACGGGCTTCAACTCCGGCCTTCGCGGATTCGAGAGCGAAAGATCGACGGTGATGATGCCCATGTTCCATGCCTTCACGTCAAGAATACCGCACGCGCGGGGGTGGCACAACCGAGAAAGACAAGTCGGCGTGACGCGCGGCCAACGATATGGAGTTTAGCGGCGAGCGAACGGAGTCCCCTGTAACGACTGGTTAGGCAGGCGTGCCTGGGGCGTCCGAGCTGCTGGAATACTGCCACAACGCCCGGTCTACGACCCGCATCGTTAACGACAGTCTAGTCGCAATCTCGCGACAAGCACTGACGTACCGCCACCAGAAATCGAAACTGTAATCGGACGGAGCCGGAATCCCAAGTGACCAGAGGGCCCGAACATCCAGCACCGGGTATGGATCGGGATGGAACCAGTGAAGAATGACGGAAGCCATCGGCCATGAGACGCCATGAAGCAGAAGGAGCGATTCGATCCTAAGCCGCTCGTGTGACGTGGATAGCGACCACTTGGTTACCTCTCGCACCTCCACATCCGTGTTCTTCCGTATGAGGGGGAGCGCCCGGGCCGATTTCCAACGACATACCGCCTCGAGATCCGAGCTTCCAAGCTCACGACGTGTTTTCACGGCCGGCGCCAGCGCGCGAAGCGGAGCGTCATCGTCATGCTCGCCGTATTTCGCGTCGAGAGCAAGGAAGTTCTCGCGAGTCAACTCGATTCGCATTGCCCTTCCTCCGGCTGCCCAACCGACCCCGCAACAGGTTTTCGACGAGTGTGAGCATAGCGACGAGGTCGTGGGGCGTCAACCGTGCCGCCTCAGCGGGAGTTGGTTGTCCTGCGGATCCCCTGGATAGGATCAACCACATCGAGGAAGCGGAAGCGATTGAAAGCGGTGTCCCTCGTGTAAATCGTCTTGAGTCCGTGTTCCCTCATCAGGACGGCGGTGTGCGCATCGAAGACGAGGTTTCCTTTGATATCGGGTATCTCGGCAAACACCTCAGCCACGGCTCGCCCGTGGTTTTCCGTTTCGACGAGCACGGCGACGCTCGGCGCCGCGAGCATGTTCTCTACAAAAGCCCATGCGTCCCCGATCGCAAACGGCGCTCGGAAGACCCGCGGGTGCGTGGCGACACGGAGAAACTCGTAGATGATTCCCCACGTCAAGTACCAAGGAGACGCCTGCTCACGCCAGGTCTGTAGAAGGGCGCGGCACTTCCCGTGCTCCGGCACGTCGCAATTCGCTGCATACACCAGAATGTTGGTATCGACCACGAACACCGCTAACGATCCATGACATCGTAGAGCGCTTCTCGATCGGCCACGTCCACAAGCAAATCGCCGCCGTGAAATTCCGGAAGAGGGGGCAATTCTCTCGCCGGCGTCGGCGCGTGCAACAACGCACGCAGCGCCGCTTCCACCAACTCCGACATCGTTCGCCCCTGCCGGGCGGCTTCCCGCTTGAGTTCGCGCATAGTGGCGTCACTGATGCTAAGGGTCGTCTTCATATGGGTAACCATACGCG
>Ga0315280_10000785_pt1 | contig 57629 bp, 56 predicted proteins | sample YL17G06_40_MG_FD_203697 | JGI IMG/M metagenome (GOLD analysis project Ga0315280, IMG submission 203697) | Sediment microbial communities from Yellowstone Lake, YNP, Wyoming, USA - YL17G06_40 | ecosystem: Environmental > Aquatic > Freshwater > Lake > Sediment | place: USA: Wyoming | collected... | reverse complement strand
AGCGGCACCACGCACACCGCTGCCGGTGACTATACCGGTGACGCCTGGAGCTTCACCGATTCAACCGGCAATTACAACGACGACAACGGCACGGTAGATGACAACATTGCCAAGGCTGACGCGGTAATCGTAGTCACGCCTTACGATGTGACCTATGACGGCGATGCACACACCGCTGACGGCACTGCCACCGGCGTCAAGGGTGAGGACCTGAGCGCTGACCTGGATCTGAGCGGCACCACGCACACCGCTGCCGGTGACTATACCGGTGACGCCTGGAGCTTCACCGATTCAACCGGCAATTACAACGACGACAACGGCCCGGTAGATGACAACATCGACAAGGCTGACGCGGTAATCGTAGTCACGCCTTACGATGTGACCTATGACGGCGATGCCCACACTGCGACCGGCAGTGCCACGGGAGTCAAGGGTGAGGACCTGAGCGCTGACCTGGATCTGAGCGGCACCACGCATACCAATGCCGGTTTCTACGAGGACGATCCCTGGAGCTTCACCGATTCAACAGGCAATTACAACGACGACAACGGCACGGTAGATGACAACATCGACAAGGCTGACGCGGTAATCGTAGTCACGCCTTACGATGTAACCTATGACTGTGAGGCCCACACCGCTACCGGCGGTGCCACGGGTGTTGATGATGAGAGCCTGAGCGGGCTCGACCTCAGCGGCACCACCCATACCAATGCTGGTTTCTACGAGGACGATCCCTGGAGCTTCACCGATGTCACGGGCAACTACAACAACGACAGTGGCACGGTAGATGACAACATCGATAAGGCTGCGCTGACAGTGACTGCCGATGATAAGACCAAGGTATATGGAGAGCCACTGCCGGAACTGACGGCGCATGCGACTGGCCTGGCACATTGCGATACCCTGGAATCCTTGAGCCTGGGCTACACACTCGGCACTTCCGCCGACGCAGCTAGTCCGGTCGGAACCTATGACATCACTATAGAAGGCGGTGATACCAGCACCACCAACTACAGTCCGATAGACTATGAAGAGGGAACCCTTACAGTGACCCAGGCTACCACAACGACTGATGCCAAGGTAAGTGCCAGCACTGTTCGCTACAAGGACCTCATCACACTCTCGGCTATAGTTACACCGCAGAACACCGCGAGCCTATTGACAGGCTCAGTTGCCTTCACGATTGGCTCGATGAGCTATGGTTCCGCAACTGTTGTTCCCATTCCTGGCGACCCTAATGGTGCCGTATTAGCAACAGTGATTACACAGGTTAATAATTTACCAGACGATTACACAGTAACGGCTGCGTTCACAAGCACAAATACAAATTACTCAGATAGCGAAGGTACTACATCGTTGCACGTTGACCAGCGCGAGGCCAGCGTGTATCCTGGCAATTACAATTTCTACACAGGACCAAATTTAGTTTGGACTACCGGACCTAACAGCAGCACCGGAACTGTCACGCTTATGGCCACAATTTTTGATCCAGAAACTCCTGAGGGCGATGTTAGAGCAGCGACAGTAACCTTCAAATTAAACGGACAACCCATTAGCAGTGCGAAAAACCTTCCTGTTAACCTGGTTGACGTTACTGATGGCACGGTGGGCACCGCCAGCGCGGTTGTGCAATTGAACATTGGCAGTGCCGACTCTCAGGATTACGAAATAACCGTGGTTATCGGCGGAGCTTACTTCAATGACCCGAGCGACGGTGACTCTCAGGCGTTACTAGTAGTAGCTAAGCCTATAACTGGAGGCCGCCTCTTCAGCACCGGCGAAATCAGTAATACCATCAGTAATACCAGCGGAAGCGGTTCGGCCGGTCTGATCAAGGGTGCCAGCGGGGCAGAAAACAACACTGAGTTTTTCTTCGACGTCAAGTATAACTCGACCAAGAAGGGGAGCAACGCGACCAACCCGCAGGGCAAGGTAACTTTGTGGGTGTACAGCTACTATGACAAGAACGGCATGTTGACCACGGCTCTGCACAAGTACATCATTAAGAGTAACGCCATATCGGTTCTGGCTATAACAGAAGCCACCAAAGCTACCTTCAGCGCCAAGTGTACAGTTCAAGAAGAGCTACCGAACGGATCTACGACGTCTATTGATGGCGGAGCAATCATGCAGATAACCGCCACCAATGGTAATCCTGACCAACTTGGTATAACGGTTCAAAAGAGCAAAGGCGGGCTGTGGTACTCCAGCAATTGGCAAGGCGGCAAGACAGTGGAGAAAGCCATCTTTAGCGGCGACATCATAATAGCGCCTTAGCCTTGAGCAACCTCGAATTTAGAGGCTGCGTTGATAACCAACGAAAGGGCGGGGATACAATCCCCGCCCTGCCCTTGACCCAACGTATTTTTTAGCTGTCTATTTTTAGGGCTGGTTTGGGTGCTGGAATTACAAACGGTTATTACTTTGACACCTTTTTAAAAGGAGACTATAATTCTCTTCACCTGTAAGGAGGTAATCGAATTATGAAAAAGCTTTGGTTAAGCGTTCTGCTGGTAGCGCTGCTCTTATTGACCATATCACCGCTGGCAGCCCTGGCGAAATCAGACGGGGTGGGGCAAGTTAACGCCACCGATGTCCAGATTGTGAAGAAGGTTACTTTGCAGGGTCCCGTAGCCAGGGGCGGCAAAACGGCCCCCACTGCCGCCAGCGGCATCCTGGGAGAACCTGTCCAGGGCGAGAAATATGCGGTTGTTATAGGAATTAACAATTATCCGGGCACCAGTAGCGATTTACAATATACCGTAGCAGATGCCGATGAAATGAGCTATGTTTTAACTAATATTTACGGGTTTAGTAACGTCCTTGAACTTACCGACACTAATGCCACCAAAACTGCCATCCATAGCGCGATCAATAACATTAAAGACATGGCTAAATCAGGCGACGAGGTGGTCTTTTTCTTTAGCGGCCATGGAGCAAAGGGGAAAGCGGCTGATTACGATACGAACAATGTAGACCAATCTATCGTTGTCTGGGACAAGGGGACGTTCGGCTTCATCTGGGACGGAGAGCTGGTGCAGTGGTTCAGCGGCTTCGCCGCCAATCAACGCATTGTATTTATTTTCGATAGCTGTCTGTCCGGCGGCATGTCCGTGCTGAAGGCTGATGGCAGGGTGGTCTGCATGGCAAGCACTATTAATGGCATGTCCTTAGAGGGTGCTGGTTGGGGCGGTGGCCACGGCCAGTTTACCTATTACTTCGCCGAAGAAGGCATGCAGATGACAAAGGCTGACGTACGGACTCATGATGGCCAAGTCACAGTTGAAGAGGCATTTGATTACGCTAAGGCAAATTGTAAGTCTCAAACGCCTGTCATCGCCGATGGATTTACGAATGATTTATTACCTTAAATCCCTGATATCGCTAAAGAAAGGGGCGGGGACCAAATCCCCGCCCTTCCCTTTTTACTGCGTAAATCCGGCAGACCACGCTCGCTGGTCTGCCTCTAGGCGAAAGAAACCATGGTCTTCACCGCTTTGTATTTCCCCTTGTGCAGGTTCACCTCGATCATCTCGCGGTAGTCTTCCAGAGGGAAGGTATGGGAGACCATAGGCTCCAGGGAAACCTTCTTCTGCTTCACGAAATCTATGGCGATCTCGAAGACATGCTCTTCTTTGCCGCGTAAATCGGTATATCCGAAGCAATAAACACCTTTAATGGTCTGGAGTTTAAGCCACAGGGGTGTGAGGTCGATCTTTACTTCTTTACCGATGCCCACTACGCTCAGCACCCCGCCTGTTCGGAGCACTCTCATAGCAGCATTGAGGGTTTGGGTGCTGGCCACGGTATCGAATATCTTGGTGAAGCCACCCATGAGCATCTTTTCGCCAAGCAGCGGTTTATATGCCTTGGCTCCGGTGATGCTCACGGTGTGATTCAGTATGTCGCCATCCGTGATGAGGTGATTTGCGCCCGCCTGAGAGACGAGTGCCGCATGGAAGCGCGAGGGCTCCGCCACCGTGATAGGACAGCCTATGCCCAGGGCGCGTATTGACTGGACGATAAGGTTGCCTATCACGCCGCCACCGATGATGAGCACCTGGTCATCGGGGCCGGGCATATTGTCCAGCACAGCCTGAAGCGTTACTGAAAGCGGCTCTATCATAGCGCCTTCTTTAGGGGATACGCCCTGAGGCAATTTGAAGATCTGGCTCTGGTGCGCCACGAGATACAGAGCGAAGCCCCCGCCCAGGTCACGAGATATGCCGATAAACAGGCCCGGAGAGACATCGCCCTCGGCGAAGTTCTCACAGTTGGCAGGCCTTCCCATGCTACAGGCTTTGCACTCAGTCTCGATTCCCCGGGTAGCACAGTTCAGATGCGGAGCAACGGTAACTAATTCCCCTGCTTTTATGTCCCCGACATTTTGCCCCACTTCCACCACCTGGCCGCAGAACTCATGCCCGATGGTGCAGGGGAACGAGGTGAAGGGTGAAGCTGCCGGCGAGTCTTTCAGGAAGATAAGGCTGACATCGCTGCCGCACAATCCACACATAAGCGTCTTGATTTTCACCCAGTCGGGGGAAGGCAAGACAGGCTCGGGAACATCGACAAGCCGTATCGTGGCCAGAGGGCCCTGATAGTAAAGCCTTTTGCTTATCCTGCCCAGAACACTTAGAACCGCAAACTGGGGGACTGTGACAGAGAATTGCAGGGCTTTCATAATTCTGTCAACCCCCTAAATCCCCCAGTCTTGGGGGACTTTTGGATTTGGGGGATACCCCCAAACCCCCAGCAGAGGGGTTTCACCCCTCTGCACTCCCCAGGTAACCAACTCAGCAGGATATTATTCTATTCCCAGACGCAGACGCTGCCCGCTACGTCACATCCCTCCATCCAGATACTATCTATAAGCGCTCCATCCGGTGGCTCCAAATGCACTTCAACATCAACAATTACATCCAGTACCGCCGGAAGCCCGGAGTTCACCGCTCGCTTCAACGCAGGTTTAATCTGCGTGGGTTTGGTAACTCGCTCGCCATAGCAACCCAGGGATTCAGCAAGTTTGTCGTAGCGGGCGTCGCTGAAGTCCACGCCGCAATAGCGCTCCTGGTAAAACGCCTTCTGGACGCCTTTAATCATGCCCCAGGCTTTGTCGTTGGCAATGATGACGATAATGGGCAGCTTCTCGCGTGCCGCTGTCTCCATCTCCATGGCATTGAAGCCGAAGGAACCGTCTCCAGTGATGCAGTAAACCGGGGTCTTGGGCCTGGCGAGCTTGGCGGCTATAGCGTAGGGCACTCCTGTGCCCAGATGTCCCGAGTCCCCAGCCCAGAGGAAGGAACGTGGCTCATAGATGCGGTTCTGGTAGATGGCCCATACCGCCGTGTTGCCGCCGTCCACCGCGCAGATAGCCTCGCGGGGAAAGAACTCGCGCACCTCGCGCATGAGGCGGAGGGGATGGATGGGCACATCGTGAGAATTGGCCCCTTCCTTAAAGCCCACGAACCAGGCCTTTTGCGCCTGCCGGGCTTCCTTAAGCTGTGGAGTTTCCCTCTTGGGTTTGGTGTGCTTCTTCACCGCCTTGAGCAAGTCGCGTAGCGTTGCCTTGGCATCTCCAAGTAAGGCGAGGTCTACAGGACGGTTGAGGCCGATATTCTGAGGCTCTATGTCGATCTGGATGAAGCGCTGCTTGCCCCCCTCTCCCCAGAACGGCGGTCGTCCCCAGAAATCCATATCGCCGAGGCGGCTGCCCACCAAAAGCACCACGTCCGCCGCGGTCTGGGCTATTATCGCGCCAAGGCCTGGGGGAATCAGGCACAAGGGGTGGTCCTCGGGGATGGCGCCACGTGCTCCGACGCTGGCGCTGACAGGGGCGGAGAGATACTCCGCCAGCTCTTTGACCTCTTCCCAGGCGCCTGAACGCAGCACTCCGCCGCCCGGGTGGATGAGCGGGAAATCCGCCTTCGCCAGCATCTCGGCTGCCTTTTGAATGAGGCGCTCATCGGCCACCGGAGGCGTGGTGGCTCTGTAGCGCTCCGGGGGCAGCACAGGGTATGCCTCAGTATCTATCTTATCGCAGAGAACATTGGAGGGCAGGTCGAGATAAACGGGGCCAGGACGCCCCGATATGGCTGTGCGAATCGCGAGCTGTGTAAGGTGTGGCATCCGCCTCACGTCATTCACCAAGGCTCGCCACTTAGTGATGGGTGTCATCAAAGACACCTGGTCGAGGGCCTGCATGGAGCCGTGCTCAGGGTAGCAGCGCCAGGTCTGGTTCTGTGCCCCCAGCACAATCATGGGTATCGAGTCAGCCCAGGCTGCATATACCCCGGGCACCAGGTCGGCTACCCCTGGGCCGACTGTGCCCAAACACACGCCGGGCAGGCCAGTCACTCTGGCCCAGGCGTCTGCCATATGGGCTGCTGCCTGTTCGTGGCGAGTAGTAATGAATCGCATTCCTTTCTTGTGTCCCAGTCGGTAAATTGCATCGGTTATGGGGTTACACTGGTCCCCGGGGACACCGAAGACGTAGCGCACTTTTTCCTCGATGAGACAACGTACCAGGGCTTCGGCACCGCTGATTGTGGCCATGGTTCAAACCTCCATTCACGTTTTAGGCGCCATCAGGCGACGGCAGTAATAACAATCGCAGCATGTTAGGGAATGATGATTAATTAGTCCCGTAGGGTCTTGCTGCTAAGACAAATAACATGATAACACAGTATGTCCACAGGTCAACTGCAGTCTTTTTGAATCTGGGGGACTTCCCGGTGAGCAGCAGGGTATGGACAGAAGAGGAGCGTTACAAAAACCAGGGTGTTGGTGCATGACGGCGCGGTGTGGCCTTTTTCCAGTTCAACCCCGGGACCAAAAAGATAGTCTCAGCGCGATTTTTCGGGGAGGGGTAGGGAGATTTAGAGATCATGCGACAATAGATTTGAAATCGGTAGGATTCGCTTCACTTACCCAACCTACGACTGCTATGACTGGTTTAAGAAGAGTAGGCATTGTTGATGAGCACGTGCAACTGCCGGTATTTGCTCTTATATTCGCTGGCTAATCTGCGTATCGCTTCCTGAGAGGAGAGGTCGGCGAGAAGCAGGTCTGCATCGCCAGTGCCACCTTTTTGTCTGATCTCGGTGAGAGCGGCCTTGCCTCTGGCGGCATCGCGGCAGACCATGACCACGGTGGCGCCCATCTTAGCCAGGCCTAGAGCGGTGGCCTTGCCTATTCCAGAGCTGGCGCCGGTGACCAGACAAATCTTTTCATTCATAGTCATTTATCAACCCCCGGTTTCGGGGAGGGCGCACAGCCGTGCGCCCCTACATTAGCTACTTGAGCAGCTTGCCCAGGGTGCCTTTGCGACTCAGGATGCGTTCGGCATCGCTGATGATAGTGTCTATCAGCTCTTTGACGCTCATCACCCTGTCGATGACACCAACAGCCAGCGAGCCCCCGGCTATCCTCAGCGCCATCTCCTCGTCGAAGTCCCTCTCCCAGTCTATTTCTCTCCCCTTCGGCGCCTGGCTGAGGAAGACCTGCTCCAGACGCTGCAGCCACAGGTCCTGGGATATGCTTCCCCTCTCTGCCATCACCTTTTCATATTCTTCAGCCTTGGGCGGGGCCAGGCAGCGGTTCCTGAACTCGGGGTCCCAGGGCTGAGCCTGCACCAGCTTCTGCTTGTACCGTTCGGAAACGGGGCATTCCTTCGTGGCCAGGAAGCGAGTGCCCATGTAGACCCCCTCCGCTCCCATAGCCAGGGCAGCTAGAAAGCCGTGGGCATCGCCGATGCCACCCGCAGCAATAATGGGGATTTTCATCGTCCGGACGGCCGTGGTGATGCCAACGAGAGTGGGAAGCTGGTTGACGTTCTTGAATGCGGTGCCTTCGAGACCCACTATGACGACAGCGTCAGCGCCCTGCTGCTCGGCAGCCAGGGCATGCTTCACCGTGACCACCTTGTGCACCCACTTGAGCCCGGCCTCATGTATGCGGCGGCCGTGGTCATCGGCACGATAAGCAGCGGTGAAAATGACGGGCACCCTCTCCTCGATGGCTACATCTCTCATCTCGTCGATGCTGGGACATAGACCTATGGAGAGGTTGACCCCGAAGGGATTGTCGGTAACCGAGCGCGCTTTCCTGATATCAGCCCGCAGCCCTTCAGGGGTGCGCAGGGCGCTGGCGGTGATGATTCCGAAGCCTCCGGCTGCCGAGACCGGGGCTGCTATAGCGGAGGTGCCAAAACCGCCGAAGGCTCCCTGAATTATGGGGTACTTACTGCCCAGCAGGTCGGTAACCCTGGTTTTCCAGTTCATGGGTTCACCTCGAAATCACGAAAATGAGACAACCGGAGACGAGGTCACATTTTAGCACTTCACGGCATTCCTGTCATTTCGAGAATGGGAAATTGGAGAAAGGGTTTGTTTTGGGGCTCGAGACGAATTGGGTTTTAGAGCGAAAAGCGGCGGGCCGGCGGTGTAATAAATACGAAGGTTGCTGAGAAGACCGAGACGCCGTCCTCTCAGCAACCTCCTCCGGCTTCACGTATTGTATGGCTAATGAAGGTCCATCACACTATCGACCTTGGCGGGAAACGTCCGATTCAGGATCAGCGGCGCACCCACTTTAGGCTTTATCTGGATGGTGAACTCGTCGTAGGTGGTAGGCCTGGGGCTCAGTCCGGTTAGGTTTACCCTTATCACAGCCTGCTCATCCTGGTCGAGAGATTTGTCGCCATTGTTCCGGCCTATCCAGGAAACTGTCCAGGGCAGGTCGGGAACATGCTGGTTTCTATCGGTGTAGCTTATTATGGTAACATGGGTTTCATTTCCAGTAGTGTTTGGCGTCAGGTCAATGGACTGACCACTCATGGTATTGGTCAGGGTGACGGTCACCGCTGTTATGTTCCCGGTGGTCGTGTTGCCATAGGCGAACACGCTCCCTTTGAGCTCCATGGTCGCCCTGGCTTCGGATAATGCCGAGTAGATGGCCTCCTGGCCCTTCTGGGAAGAGAATATTCCTGCAGACAGCACCGAGTAGGCGAACACCGATGCTACAACCACGAAGGCAATCAAGATGATTGCAGTCTCCAGGCCGGTGATGCCTCTTTCGTCCCGGTACAGCGTCTTTGTCACTCTTTTCACCATTTTTAGTCCTCCTTACAGGTTCGTGACTCCGCGATATTTCTAAGCACTAATGCGATTTTTGATTATCGCTACGTGACTTTTGTGAGCAGTGCGGTACATATCGGTAGAAATCGTAGCAACTGAATACTATGGGGACAATCACCACCTAGTACTAGAGGAAGTAGGTAAAAAGTCATGGATACCCCAAGCTGAGCCCTTGCGGAGCGGTAGGTTGGTCAGGTATAATTCAACCCATCGGGGCTATCCTAATTTTATTTCGGCGACATTCCCCCGGGGAAAGTCGCCGAACTTCGGGAATTCGGGCTGACACTGGATGGTGAGCCCGGCGCTGCTAATGACAGAGATTAAACGAAGTTCAAACTCACAGTCTGCTTCGCCAGACCGTGAGAACGCTATTCGCCGCCGTCTGGGCATCCCCGACGATGCCAGGAGGGTGATTGTCTTCGCAGAATCCAGCCACTGGGACCCGAGCTGGATTCGCACGTCAGAAGAGTACTTCCAGCGCTACGTCCGTCAAAATCTGGATGATGCTGTCAGCGAGCTGCTGCGCGAGCCGCGCCGTATCTATTCGGCTGAGTGCGTCTTCTTTCTGCGCATGTACTGGGAGCACCGACCAGAGCAGCGCGAAAATGTGCGGAGGCTGGTCAACGAAGGCCGCTTGCGTCTCACCAATAGCGGGGTGACTGCTGCCGACACAACTGTCCCCGACACGGAGTCGCTGCTGCGCGACTTTTTAATCGGCCAGGAGTGGCTGCGGGCAAACGGCATGACACAGGAGCCGCTGCTGGCGTTCTTTCCCGACAGCTTCGGACACTCTCCCGCCCTGCCGTCGCTGCTCAAAGCCGCTGGCTTCAGCATGGCGACCATTACGCGCATCGATGGGATGATGTCGCCTAGCTCCTACCACGAGATGCTGAGGGGGTTCCCCCGGCCCGGCTCCAGCGCCGCTTTGCTGATGAAAGAAAAGCGTACGCTTGACTTCATCTGGCGCGGCCCGGATGGCGCCGAGGTGTTGTGTCACTGGAATGCATTCACCTACGGTCAGGGTGACCTGATTGCTCACCGGGGAATCACGCGGGTATATGTCTTCCCGGCTGCCGTTAGCGACTGCTCCGATTGGAATGTGAGACACAAAATCGAGCGGTTCGCCGCGCAGCTCAAGCCCTACAGCCCGACTCCGTATATGTTCTGTCCCATGGGCGGCGATTTCGTCGGTCCCCTGCCCGACCTCCTGGCTTTGCTGGACCGCTACAACCGCCTGCATTACCCCAAGAGCGGTATCTGGGCGGTCAATGCCGGGCTTGATGACTACCTGGCCCTGGTGGATTGCTACCGTGACTCTTTGCCTGTCCTGGAGCTCGACCCCAACCCATACTGGAAAGGCTTTTATACCTCGCGCCCCACGCTCAAGAAGAAGGGTCATGACCTGGTGGAGTCCCTGCTTCTCGCCGAGCGGCTCGCTATGCTGCCGGAGAACGAGGGAGCAGAGCAGGCCGTGGCGAAGGCTCTCGAGGACTCCTGGTGGTATGTCGCTGTTTCCAATCATCACGATTTCATCACAGGCACCTCGCCTGATAGGGTGGTGGAAAGCGAGCAGGAGCCGTGGCTGGATAAGGCAGCCGCAGACGCGAACTTGGCTATAACCCGTTTTTCACAGACTCCCTCAGTGGCAAAGCTGCGCCGCCCCGCAGTTAGACCGGCGGCGCTGCCGGAGTGGCGAAGGCGAGATGGGACAGTCGAGATACGAACGTCACACTATGCCATCGAACTGTCGGAAGATGCAGGGGGCTCAATCTTGCGAGCCTGGAATCCCGGCACGCAGGAGCCGTTGTTGAAAGGCGTGTCCAACGACCTAATCAGCTACTACGACCTGGGTGGCCTGTGGAGGATGGGTCACGAATTTTGGGGCGGTAGGTTCAAGGAACTGCATCGGGCGAGCCAGCGCCCGGCCCAGCTCAGGGTGCGGGAACTGGAGGGAGGCCTGGAGGTGGCCTGCGCCGCTGAATTGGACGGTCAGACCATACAGCGCCTGCTGTGGCTCCGCAGCGACTCGCCTGTAATTCGCTGCCGCGTCGAGGGCATGGCTGCTGAGCGCCGCACTGTGACCGTCCGCTTCGCCACCGACATATCAACCAGCCGGCTCGCCATGGACGCAGTGGGCGGCATCGTGGTCCGGCCTCCTCAAAGGATATACAACCCAACGTTCTGGCCGCTGCAGCACTTCATGCATCTTCAAGACGATGCCAATGGCAGGGGCCTGGCCCTGTGCCTGGGTATGCCCGGGGCTGCGTCGTATCAGCGCGGTGGACGCCTGGAGGTGATTGTACTGCGCAATGCCACCCAGGAGCGAGCCTTCGGCCTGTTTCCGCTCCTGGGACTGCCAGCGGAAGGCCACGAACGGGTCAGCCACACCTTTGACTACGCTATATGGTTCACGCCCGCCGGCGACTGGCGCGAGAACGGCCTGCTGCAGGTTGCCCTTCGTCTCGACAATCCCTGGGACATAACCGGCCGCGCTGAGCTGAGCGCGCTTGCTGAGTCCGTGGTGACGACTGACCGACCGGAGGTCGTGGTCGTGGCAGTGAAACCTGCCTCGCGCGGCGAAGGGCTCATCGTTCGACTATCCACGCTCTCATACTTCGGGCTACCTGTTGCAGTCACGGCGCATGACCGTCATCTCAAGGCAGCGTTCCTCTGTGATGCCCGGGAGCGCGACCTCGGACCGCTGGAAGTCCAGGGGCAGACCGCCCGCCTCACGATGCCCGGCACCATAGCGACGGTGCGGCTTGTGACCTAAAAGGGAGTGTCAAGCCCTGTCCAGCGCCTGCCTGAAGCTAAAATCGCGAGTTGTATAGACCTGTTGTCCCTCTGTCCCTGCTTCCGCAGTGATCTGTCATTCTGAGGAGTCCTTCTAAGAAGGACGACCGAAGAATCTCTGATAATAGCTGGGGGTAAGTACTGAGATTCTTCCTTTTCACTCCGTTCAGGGTCAGAATGACACAAGACTTTAAGCATTCTATTTTCAAAGCAATGACATGAGGGGCGCCTAATCCACCTGTATCCCCCAATCTTGGGGGATACAGGTGGTTGAAAAAGAATTAAAAAAACCTCTTTTGCCTTACTATTGCAAAACTGTTTCAGATGTGATACAATGCGCCACAAGCAGACTGTTTCCGTCGTGAAGCATTTTCTCGCAGATTAAACAGGAGGTGTGAGGTGGCAAAAGTGACGTTAAGCAATATAGGACAGCTCCTGAGAGAGAGGAGAGGCAACGGAGGTATCCGGGAAGTTGCTCGCGAGATAGGAATCAGTCCGGCCACGCTATCGAGGGTGGAGAACGGCAAACTTCCCGATCTGGAGACCTTCTCCAAGGTGTGCAAGTGGCTGAAGATAGACCCCGGCGAGGTACTGGGCGTCAAAGGCGCGGCTGCTGGCGTGGCCTCCTCACAGGATAGAATCGTTTCGGCACATTTGCGGGCCGATAAGACTCAAAGCCCCGAAGCTGCTCAGGCGCTGGCGGAGATGATTTTAGCGGCGCAGCGCATGATTTCAGAGAGCCGCGGAGTGTAGTGAGAAGTTGAGATGTTGGAAAGAGGCTTCAAGACCTGGTGCGAAAACGTATCCCTGCAGATACGCAGGGAGCTGGGACTAGCCAAGACAAATCCTCTGCCTGCGGAGTCCCTGGCTAAACACCTCGGCGTCTTGCTCTGGAAACCCATAGACATCCGGGGGCTTTCGCCGCAGGCGCGCGCAGTGCTGCTGAGAAAAGAGAGGAACTCCTGGTCGGCGGTCACCGTGTCTTTTGCCGGGGTTGATGCCATAATCTACAATTCATCTCATTCCCAGGCGCGGCAGTCCAGCGACATCATGCATGAGCTGTCGCACATTCTCATCGGCCACGAGCCGGGCAAGATATTCCTCTCGCAAAACGGCCAGATTATGCTCAGGACCTATGACCAGACGCAGGAAGAGGAAGCATCGTGTCTGGCCAACGCCCTGTTGCTGCCCAGAGAGGCCCTGCTTACGATAAAGCGAACCGGGATGGACGATGATGAAGCCTGCGAAACCTATGGTGTGAGCCGGAAGCTGCTGACTTTTCGGATGAATATCAGCGGCGTGAACCGGCAGGTGAAGCGGGTAATGGCTTCCAGTTTGACATGAATTTGAAGAACTGGCAAAAACAGCATTTGGCGGTTGACGGAGCAACATTCCCCATCAATTGCCCCATTATCGAAGTGTACAGCAGAGAATTAGTTAACCTGAGCGTTATGGAATCTTCTTCTCGCAATCCCTAATGAAATCTTTCACTTGCGCCAGGTGTTCTTCGCATAGGTCGCCTATTGGACTTTGCGGAGCTTTTCCGGTGAAGTAGAACCTCCTACCTTTGGATAGGTCAAAATTGACCTCACCACCACTGAGAGGGGTGAATTTTTTAAGCTTGAAGTTTACTTTGTTCCCGGGTGGCGGGATATAACCTTCAAACTCTGGCACGACCGGTCGGAAGTGAACAGCTGTGGTACGCCAGCCACCATGACCGTAAACCTCCTGGTGCTTCTTTTGGAAGGCCTTTACTGAAGGCACTAGTTTTGCTTCATCTTCCAGGTGTTCTGTTGCACTGTAGCAGGCATTAAAAAATGCACTCATAAAGTAGACATACTCATCTTTGGCGGTATAGCCCTTAAGCACTGGTGTTTGACTGTCCTCGACATGGTTCATGAGATTGAGGAAGAACTGGGCTTCCTTCACCTTGGCACGAGCGTTGTCAATGACTTCGGACATGCTACGGTCTCCTTCACAATCTTTATTCTCTCTTTGGTTATCGCACTTCCTGCCATTTCCTCCGGCAATCAAGGGAGGATACATCCAAAAATCCCTATGCCTATTGAAATTAGTATACCAATCGCAGTAGAATATCGCAAGATTTATCTGCCAGGGGAGGGAGGTAAAAATGGACAAAGCTGATGCTAGAGCTCTGCTCCAGTCAACCCAACAACTAAGAACGCATTGGTCTGGTGCAATTATAACGCTTCTAGGTTATGTAGCAGTTGCGAATGCGGCAATATGGTCTTACTTCTTGAAAGCCTACGTAGATTCTTCACAACCCCTGTACATCGCGGTAGCTTCCGCAGGCTCCTCAATGTCGCTTGCTTTGTGGCGCTATTACGTTCGTCAACTTGATGATTTTATCGCTGCATTATATCCCGAATTCCTGTTCTACGAAGGAATTCTATCAGTCCCGAACAACTACTCAACTACTCGATATCTTATAAAAGCGGTCCCGAATGTGCATACTATCCTCGAAAACAGCAAGCTAAACCAAGAACAGAAATGTGATGCGATTTCAAATCTAGTAGAGTCCAAGCGCATCGGTATCCGAGGTCACCTGAAATTTGAAATCATGGTTCTTTCCCTAATCGTTTTGATGTTTGGAGCGTGCGTATACCTGTCTCGTCACCATTTGATGGCCTTTCGCACAGATGTTTGCCTATTTGTGATCTTAGTTGCTCTCTGTATTACTCTCTATGAATTATTCACTTTCCAAAGGAATCCAGATGACAAAGCAGTACAAAAGGCCATAAGAGCGGTTAATTCTCAGCCCTCATGAGACACGAGTACCTTCTGTCGCTAGGGTTTTTCCAAGTTTCCTTGTTTTTGTTAAGTACTCAACCAATGCCAATCACAATTCGCTTTTCCGACCCACCTGTCAGTAAGGTTGGGGATCGGAGTGGTCATCCAGCCCAAGCTACGCAAATAAAAAAGCAGGACGTGTCCAGTGGACACTGTCCTGCTTTTTAGTCTCATTGGTAGCGGGAGTTGGATTCGAACCAACGGCCTTCGAATTATAAACCCGACGATCTTGATTTACCCGCTATAGTAGCATCACTTTTTCCAGCCCGTACACCTTACAGAACACCGACATTCAATTTATGAAAATGTAATCTTTTATACCTAAATTTTATGACTTTTTAATAAGGTAAATTGTAACATACGAACATCAACTATCACGACGTGATGTCAAGTTTTTAAAAACAAAAAAATAACTGCTGCATTAAAGTGACGTTTGGGTCTAAGAAAGCTGAGGAGCGTGCAGTTGTGGTGGTGAGGGAGAGTGGACGCTCAGTGTTTTGTTCTTGCCCGGACGTCACTTTTATATCCGGGGCCAAATCGTGTGAAACGGTCGCACGTCTTCCAGCAGGGGGCGAGTTAAAGAAGGGTGAGGAGATGGCTGGACATGGGAATATGATAGAACGTAAAAGTAATGCGAGCAGCTATGGAAAATCTATCTTTGAGGAGGGAATACCAACTCGAAAAGGGCCGAATATCGGTTAGCTAACTTGTGACTGAGCCAACGTTCTAAAGAAGAAGGAGACTCCCGCAGCCCAGCAAGCCAACAGGAATCTCCAGTGTCGGGGATGAACCCAACACGCGTTTATGATAGCCCGCAAATGGTGGGAAATCAAGTCTGGCTTGGTGGAGGAGGGGTAGCATATGTGAAAAACCAAAAAACCTGGGGAAGTCTTGATCTGGCGCATTCAGTTCCCAAAAATAATTAAAAAGTTAAAAAAGGAGAAAAATGAAAAGGAAGTTAATTTATATCTTGATTGCCGTGCTGAGCGTTGTTGGGCTGGCTTTGCCGATAGCTCCGGCAATGGCTGTATTAACCTGGGTCCCTGTATACACACCCCAGACCCCTCTCGATCCCACCACTATCGATCAATTCGTATCCCAATTACCGGTTCTGTCGGTTGCGGGTGGCCCAATCGAGACCATAATCGCAGGTACGACCCAGATCGAACTGGACATGAAGGAGTTCAGAGCCAACATGCTGCCGAGCACCTTCGTCCCGACTGGGGGCGACGCCAGCTACAATGGTACATGGGTGTGGGGCTATGTCACGCCTGGTGCCGATACAACCTCAACTCGTGACACGTACACCGGCCCTGTAGTTGTGGCAACGCGCGGAGTCCCTTCAGAATTCAAGTTCGTCAATGACCTCGGTACCACAGACACGACCAACGTCCTGGCTTACAAGTATTCCACTGATCAGAGCCTGCACTGGGCGAATCCGAATATGGTGGATAGATATGTAGTCAACCCCTTCACACCCCCGGACCCAGCTTGGCTAGGCAACCCTGACCACTATTCGGGCGCCATTCCGGCTGCAGTACACCTGCACGGGGGAGAAGATGCTGCGGCCACCGATGGTGGGCCTGAGTCCTGGTTTACCAGTGATGGCATGTTAGGCAAAGCATTCTATTCAGAGGGCTGGGATGGTCATACACCCCAGAACTATGCCATCTACACCTATCCCAATGTCCAGGAAGCCGCACCGTTGTGGTTCCATGACCATACGCTGGGCGCGACACGTTTGAACGTCTACATGGGCCTTGCCGGCGCCTATGACCTCATCGACCCCAATCTGAATCTTCCGAGCGGTCTAACGGCGCTCGGACTGGATAGAAACAATGATGGTAATACAACTGGCGATGAGTTCCTGATCCCGTTCATCGTGCAGGACCGCTCGTTTGACACTAACGGCCAACTGTTCTTCACCGCCTCAGGTCCAAGCGACCCGGTGAACCCCAGCCTTAATCCACAGCACCCCTACTGGTCTCCGGAGTTCTTCGGAGATACCGTTGCCGTCAACGGCAAGGTCTGGCCCTACCTCGATGTACAGGCACAGCGCTATCGCTTTTACATGACAGGCGGATCCAACGCGCGTACCTGGGAGCTGAGCTTCCATGACAACTTTACGGACACAAGCACCGTTCCGACCATCTGGCAAGTCGCTACTGACCAGGGTTACCTTGACCAGCCGGTGCAGGTCGACCCGCTGGTAATCATGCCCGGTGAAAGAGCTGACTTCATCATCGACTTCGCAGGCTTATCCGGAAATTACGTTCTTCACAACCTTGGCCCCGATGAGCCATTCAACGGCATCGTGGGCAATCAGGCTATTTCCGATCCAGCTACCACTGGAAAGGTGATGGAATTCAGGGTGAGTGCTGCCTCCGGCTCGGACAGCAGCTTCGATCCTGCTGCTCCCGGCGCTACCATCAGAACTAATGGACAGCAGATCATCCGCCTGGTTGACCCTGTTGCAGGCTCACTGGCAGCGAATGTTACACCCGACCTGGCCCGCGAACTGGCTCTTGTCGAGGTTGCGAACGACAACCCGACGACTGTGAACGGGGTAACCTACGCGGGCGGACCTCTTGAAGTGCTGGTTAATAACTCTAAGTGGATGGGTCTCAGACCAGACGAGACCGACCCTAACATTATGACCTCACCTCCGCTAACGCCGATAAACGGTGGCGTAGCTGACGGACTCGGTAACTGGCTTACTGAACTGCCCAGGGAGGGCAACACGGAAATCTGGGAAATCGTCAACACGACGATGGATGCCCACCCGATACATACCCACCTGGCGCAGTTCCAATTGATGAACCGCCAGAGTGTCAACATGGGAGATTTTGCCGTACCTGACACTGCCTATATTGACGCTTACCAGGCTGCTTTCCCGGGCGGTACTTTCATACCTGCCTATGGTCCACCGCTTGCCTACACACCTTCAACCGCTTCGGGCGGCAAGTATGGTGGGAATCCCGATGTTACACCATTTTTGAATGGCCCGGTAATGCCGCCGAATCCCAACGAAGCAGGCTGGAAGGACACCGTAATGTGTCCGCCCGGCATGGTGACCCGCTTCGTGGTCCGCTGGGCACCGACGGACGTTGCTGTCGACGCTCCTACTTCGGACCTGCACTATGCCTTTATACCTAACGGACCCAGCCAGGGCACAGCGGGAGCGATGTATGACTACGTCTGGCACTGCCATATCGTTGATCATGAAGACAACGAAATGATGCGTCCGGATGCGGTCTATGCGGCACCGAACGTCAATGCCGGAGACAACGCAGCCATATCTAACGGTGTTACGTTCACACGGACAGGGTCCTTCCGCGCTTCAGGCGCCGCGCCCTGGGCGGCGACAGTTAACTATGGCGACGGCAGCTTAGCACAGACTTTGTCACAGAACCCGTCCTTGACCTCAATTGGCTTCACGCTGAGCCACATGTTCCCTAACGGATCCGGAATCTACACCGTGACCGTCACGGTTACCGACGGAAGAGGCGTCAGCGGGAGCGACAGTTTCATGGTGACCGTCACGAAGAGTGACGTCAATCCGAAAACCATAAAGCTGAACGACACAAAGGCAGTTTTCAAGGTGACCATCTACGGTTCCTCCAGCTTCAACGTGAGTTTGATTGATCAGTCCACGCTGAAGTTCGGCCCAACGGCGTTCTCTACCCCTTACAGCACCCCGACCAAGGTCAACACGGCGGACTCCAACGCTGATGGCGCGCTTGATCTGCTGGTGTTCTTTAATAGGCCTGACAGCCTGACGACCAGCACAACCTCGGCTTCTATCTGGGGCACCATTAGCGGCCTCGACTTCGTGGGCACACAATCGGTCAAGGTCCTCAGCAAGTAAATTAGTGCTGTTCTCAAGGGGAGGGGGCCGCCGCAGGCGGCCCCCTCCCTTTCTGTTTTCTCTGACGGATGTCAGATTTTTCGCTTCAGGCTGTTTAGAGTAATCAGAGTGATTTGTAGCCTGCAGGTTATAAATATTAATTGTTGTGGTGTTTTGGGGCGACATTTATAATGGGGTCAAACTGTTGGGGAGGGCAGAGATGCAGGAGAAACTGGGTGTCAAAGTGGGCAAGGGCAAGGTCAACTCTGAAGTGCTCAAGCTATACACGGAGACTGTGGGACCAACCGTTCTTCCTAGGTTGGTTCGAGGCATTATGAAGGGCGTTTTTAAGCTTGATGAGGAGGCCCGGAATAAGGTGTTTGAAGAGATGGGTAAGGCTTGCTATGAAGGGTTCAAGGAGTTCGTGGGGATGCCACCTACTGATATGGATATTGAGAGCGCCTGCGAATGGCTGGATAGCACAGTGCCGCATAAAAGGCGCTTTGAGATAGCAGGCGACACCCTGTACTGGGACGCGGATGTGAAAAAGACCTACGGGGGATGCATGTGCATTCTGGTCCGGCTGGGCATCATTGAGCCGAGGCCAGAGCTGTGCATTTGCTCGACCAACTATAACAAAACTGCGCTCGAGCAGATGACCGGCAGGCGAGTGGAGGGGGAGCTGGTGGAGAGCCTGAATAGCGGCGCGCGGAGTTGTGTTTATAGATACCACTTTCAGCCCACTGCTTACAGTTCGAAGCCCGGCACCTCGACCGAGAAGGACCATCAGATGACTGGCAAAACGAGAAAACACCGTCGCTGATGAACCGACTGCGAGGGACAGTGAATCGAGTCAAAGAGCAGGAACATGGCTAAACTATTACCCGGAGAGCGCATTTCCTATCATGAAGCAGGACACGCTGTAGCTGCATTTGTGCTGAGAATGCGTTTCACCCATCTTTCCATCATCCCGGACGAGGACTCGATAGGCCACACTATGACGTCCAAACTTCGAGACTTTCAACCCGATACGGCGCGTTCCAGGGCTGGACGTGACCGATATGAGAGATATGCCATGGTGTCCCTCGCCGGCCTGGTAGCGGAGCGCTCGAGAACTGGACGAGTGAGGTATAGAACCAATCACCCTGACGTGGTCCAGGCTTTTGAGCTTTGCAGCAATACGTGCGGCAGCGATGAGGAGACGGGAGCTTGCATAAACTGGCTTTGGGAGCGCACCAGGAACCTTATGAAGTCCGGGCGTCAATGTGCTGCTGTGGAGGCTCTGGCGAAGCAACTGAGGGTACGAAGGTATATCGGTGAAAGAGAAGCCCGCCGGATAATCAAGCAAGCCGTCAGCGATTGGAGCAAACGGGAGGGAAGAAGAAGGAGAAGCACCAGGGTGGCACAGTAGGCTGGGGCGGCAGGAAGACAGGGTAAGAGAGCAGACCATCCAGCTCTTGTGGTATAATTGGGGATTAGTCAGAGCCGGACAGGTTCATACGGTTAACAGTCGATGTATATTTGCACGGAGTGAAGATAAAGTGATAGAGTTACGAGATTTTCAAAGGTCCAAGGTTTACAGATGGGAGAGAAAAAATTTCTCAAAATCGAGAGTCCTTGCAGAAGCGCAGTGTGAAAGCACAATAAAGAAGATATGTGCACTTTACAAAATGCCAGAAGAGTTGATGCCGGAGATAGCCTTCTCAAATAATGGATACCTATATCCTGGATTCGATTTCGGGGCAAATAAGATATCAATCAACAAAGGACAGAACAATCTGTGGTTATGTTGCCACGAGTCAATACATGCAGTTTTATACATGTACTACGGATTGTCACGATGCTGGCATGGAGAAGAGTTCGTATTCCTGATGGCAGAGACAATGTCAAAACTGGAGAAGAGGCCGAGAACGGAGCTAATGGAATCGGCGAATAAAGTGGGAATCAAATATACAGAGCCCGACTTTCTTAATAGAATATACAGAAGGCGCAGACCTGCCAAGGATAACACATATATACGAATTCGTACTCGGTGAGTCAAAATGAAGTGTCATTCTGAGGAGTCCGCCTTTGGCGGGCGACCGAAGAATCTCTGATAATAGCTTGTAGGTAAGTACTGAGATTCTTCTCTTCGCTCAGAATGACATAGAGCCATAAGCCTCCTATTCTAGAAGCAATGAAAATCGCCACCCTGACATAACAGTCCTGGTGGCGATTTACGTTCGAGAACTGGTAGCGGGAGTTGGATTCGAACCAACGGCCTTCGGGTTATGAGCCCGACGAGCTTCCACTGCTCCATCCCGCGTCGAATCTTTTTTGAGCCCCCTAAATCCCCCAGTCTTGGGGGACTTTAAGAATCTGGGGGACACCCCCAGACCCCTGGCAGGAGGAATCCTGCACCTCTTTCTCGGGGGATTCGAAGGTTTTTTGAACCCCTGTAAATCCGTTAGTCTTGGATGACTTTAGGATTTGGGAACACCCCCAGACCCTGGATCCGTTCCCACAGGACTCTTTTCTCAGCCCCTTAAGTCCCCTAGGGGAAGGATTGGGGCGTTAAGGCCTGGGGGGACATACTCTCCCTGCATAATTCTGAATACTGAGCTTCGGTTCTGTCGGCGATATAACGTAGGTCAAGCCCTCGACCATTAGTACGGCTAAGCTGAACACCTTACGGTGCTTACACATGCCGCCTATCAAGCAGCTAGTCTCGCTGCGGTCTTACCCCTTCCGAAGAAGGATGGCAGATCTAATCTTGGGGTCGGCTTCGCACTTGAGATGCTTTCAGCGCTTATCCGCTCCAGACATAGCTACCCAGCAATGCTCCTGGCGGAACAACTGGCACACCAGAGGTCTGTCCCTCTCGGTCCTCTCGTACTAGAGAGAGCTCCCCTCAAATCTGCTGCGCCCACGACGGATAGAGACCGACCTGTCTCACGACGGTCTGAACCCAGCTCGCGTGCCGCTTTAACTGGCGAACAGCCAGACCCTTGGGACCTTTTCCAGCCCCAGGATGCGACGAGCCGACATCGAGGTGCCAAACCTTGCCGTCGATGTGAACTCTTGGGCAAGATAAGCCTGTTATCCCCGGGGTAGCTTTTATCCGTTAAGCCACGGCCCTTCCACACGGTACCGTAGGATCACTTTGCCCGACTTTCGTCCCTGCTCGACTTGTTGGTCTTACAGTCAAGCCCCCTTATGCCAATGCACTCAATGGGTGATTTCCATCCACCCTGAGGGGACCTTTGGACGCCTCCGTTACTCTTTAGGAGGCGACCGCCCCAGTCAAACTACCCGCCTGACACTGTCTCCCTGCTTGCACAGGAGTTAGAACCGAACCTTAACAAGAGTGGTATTTCAACGGCGGCTCCGCTGAGGCTGGCGCCCCAGCTTCTCAGCCTCCCACCTATTCTACACATGCTAAGCCTCAATTCAATGCCAGGGTATAGTAAAGCTCCACGGGGTCTTTTTGTCCAGTCGCGGGTAACCCGCATCTTCACGGGTATTTCAATTTCGCCGAGTCCCTCGTTGAGACAGCGCCCAAGTCGTTACACCATTCGTGCGGGTCGGAACTTACCCGACAAGGGACTTCGCTACCTTAGGACCGTTATAGTTACGGCCGCCGCTTACCGGGGCTTCGGTTCTCTGCTTTGCTTACGCTAACAAATCTCCTTAACCTTCCGGCGCTGGGCAGGTGTCGGCCCCTATACCTAGGCTTACGCCTTAGCAGAGACCTGTGTTTTTGTTAAACAGTCGCTTGGGCCCGTTCACTGCGGCCCCAGGGTGCTCGAAAAACGAGTCCTCTCACACCCCGAGGCGCTCCTTATCCCGAAGTTACGGAGCTAGATTGCCGAGTTCCTTAACGAGGGTTCTCTCGACCACCTTGGGACTCTCATCCCCGCCTACCAGAGTCGGTTTGCGGTACGGGCGCTTATCCTTCAGCTACGAGGCTTTTCTTGACAGCATAGGCTCAGCCAAATCGCTTCGGGTTGCCCCTCGGCTTCCCCCTCTCTTCAGCTTAACGAGCCGACGGATTTGCCTATCGGCCCACGCCTACAATTGGAGACGCACCATGTCCAATGGGTGCGCTTGGCCTACCTTCCTGTGCCCCCCCTTAGTTTACAAAGGATAAACGGTACTGGAATGTTGACCAGTTGTCCATCGCCTACGGCTTTCGCCCTCGACTTAGGCCCGACTAACCCTACGCGGATTAACCTTCCGTAGGAAACCTCAGGCTTCCGGTGGGCGTGTTTCACACACGCCTTACGCTACTCATGCCGACATTCTCACTTCCCTACGCTCCACCATGGCTCACGCCACAGCTTCGATGCGAAGGGAACGCTCCCCTACAGCCCTTCTTGCGAAGGACCCATAGCTTCGGTGGTAGGCTTGAGCCCCGCTGGGTTGTCGGCGCAGATTCACTCGACCAGTGAGCTGTTACGCACTCTTTAAATGGTGGCTGCCTCTAAGCCAACATCCTGGCTGTCTGAGCGCTTCTACTTCCTTTACCACTTAGCCTACACTTGGGGACCTTAGCTGATGGTCTGGGCTGTTTCCCTCTCGACAATGACGCTTATCCGCCACTGTCTCACTCCCGGGCTTTCTAGTTACGCCATTCGCGGTTTGGTTGAGTTTGGTAAGCTTACTTGCCCCCTAGCCCATCCAGTGCCCTACCTGCGCAACTCAACACCCGAGGCTGTACCTCAATACATTTCGGGGAGAACGAGCTATCTCCGGTTTCGGTTGGCATTTCACCCCTACCCACAGCTCATCCTGTAGTTTTGCCTCACTAATAGGTTCGGACCTCCAGTCGCTATTAGGCGACCTTCACCCTGGCCATGGGTAGCTCACCCGGCTTCGCGTCTAATCCATGCAACTACTCGCCCTATTCGGACTCGCTTTCGCTGCGGCTCCGTCGCTGAGCGACTTAACCTGGCTACATAGATTAACTCGTCGGCTCATTCTTCAATAGGCACGCCATTATCCCGATTGCTCGGGACTTTGACTGCTTGTAGGCACACGGTTTCAGATCTTTTCACTCCCCTCCCGGGGTTCTTTTCACCTTTCCCTCACGGTACTTGTTCACTATCGGTCGCCAAGAGTATTTAGCCTTGGAGTGTGGTCACCCCAGCTTCCCACAGGATTCCACGTGTCCCGTGGTACTCAAGATCATGGCTAGAAGCCTCACCCTTTCGCCTACTGGACTATCACCCTCTATGGTGGCCCGTTCCAGGGACCTTCGACTAAGGATACGGTTTGTAACTTCCAGGAAGGTTTCGAGCCCTTCCTCCGCCATGCCTTACAACCCCCTGATGACATAGGCCTCGAATCCACTGAGTCAGCAGGGTTTGGGCTGTTCCCCGTTCGTTCGCCACTACTAGGGGAATGTCTATATTTTCCTCGGGGTACTTAGATGTTTCAGTTCCCCCACTTACCTCTCCCAGTCTATGTGTTCAACTGGGAGTATCCCTCTTTAGGAAGGATGGGTTGCCCCATTCGGGAATCCCCGGCTAAGCTTGCCCGACAGCCAGCCGAGGCTTATCGCAGTCTCGCCACGCCCTTCATCGGCTCTTGGCGCCAAGGCATCCCCCGTGCGCCCTTAGTAGCTTGACCTACATTAAATCGCAGACAGAACTTGTTCAGTATTCAGTTGTTAAAGTGCTTTTTTCAACATTAAGTGCGGTCTGATGTTACTCAGACCGCACTTTGTGAACATCAGCCAATAAATTTTTGTATTAAGTTGTGTTGTTTCTACTCATCATGGGCATTCGGAGTATAGTATACAGTCCTTCCCCTGCCTTGTCAAGTGACTTTTAAAGCATTTTTTCAAGCTGCTAAAAGACGGGCAGCACGACTCCTCAGTGTCTTCTCAGGCCTCTGCCAGGCTCTTGAGCTTGCCCAGCATTTCTTTCAGATGAGCCTGTGAGCTGGACTTTCCCAGGAAGCCGATGATGCTGCCGATAACCCCATAAGGCAACTTTACGTCCTCGGCGAAGTTGAACCGGCTGCCCGATGGAATCGCCTCCAATGTCATCTTCTGCTCATAGCCTTTCAGGAAATTGCCGGAGGTCATTTTGCAGGCAAGTCTCTGGTTCTCCACCCAATCGGTGACCGTGAAGTTGAGCTTCGTGAGTGGGCCGCCGGCTTTCTCCTCCAGATAGAAAGTGGCACCGACGCCGGAGCGCTTATCGCCGGTATATTCGAACTTCTGGTAGGTAATGCACCACTTCAGTATCTTATCGGGCTCGACGAGGAACGGCCAGACTTTCTGCGGCGGCGCTGCAATTTCTATGGTTCCCTGCACCTTCATCTTCTCCCCTCCTTTCGCGCCATTGGCTCTTCAAAATTGCCGCCGAGCAACCTATCACCCCTGCGGTATTCTACTACGATGTTTTGTGGTGAACAAGATGCAGCCAGCAACTCAGCGGCGAAGAGCATACTTGAAGCAATAAGGAATTTCGAGAAGATGAGGCCAGCAAAAGTCAGGACCGCAGGTCCCTTCTCAGTTGGCCGTGTTCGGTCCTTACCGCCTGAGAGTCAACCACTTTGTCGTACACCGATTTCTTGAGGAAGTCCAGCGCTTCACTCTCGTCACGGTCGACCATGATGCGCTCCAGTTCAAGCAGCTCTTCTTCCTCAAGGGCTATAGCTGTTTTTCTGATTTCTATCATATTTGGCCCCCGATTCTGTCTCCCCGTGGTTGTATTCTACTGCGAAGTTCTGGGAGCATCAAGAAGATGTAGGGGTTTATGGTTTCTGAGACCGGCCCGGCCTGAAACAGGAGGTAGCTTAGCGCTTGCGATACCGGATGGGTACGTGTAGACTACTTGTAAAGAGGTTAGCAAAGTCGAGCGCAAAGCTGGAGATTGAAGTGCCCAAGGCAAAAGTTAACGGCATAAATTTGTACTATGAAGTCCAAGGACAGGGCGAGCCTCTGGTCATGATAATGGGGTTTGGCGGAAGCAGTGGAGGCTGGATTTTTCAAAGGCGTGCTTTTCAAAAGTATTTTCAGGTAATTACCTTCGATAACAGGGGCGTGGGAAGATCAGATAAGCCACAAGGGCCTTATTCCATAAGGATGATGGCTGAAGATACAATCGGCCTGATGGACCATCTGGGCATACAGAAAGCTCACATACTGGGCGTGTCCATGGGTGGATATACTGCACAGGAGCTTGCCATCAATTATCCCGAACGTGTGAGGAAGCTCGTCCTGGGATGCACATACGCCTGTCAGGACGACGAAGGCGGGCATTCTCCGGAATACTACAAGGGAATGGGGCTTGCGGAAGGCTGCCCGGCCGATGAGTTGAAAAAGATCCCGATAGCGAAAGTACTGCATGTCGAATTCCCTCTGGCTTTCAACAGCAGGCTGTACAGGATTTGCACGTTCCCCTTTATAGGTATCTACGCAAGACGGATGGCGACCCGGGGTGTAGCCGCGCAATTCCAGGCTATCGTGGGGCATGACACGCTGGAAAGGCTGCATATGATTCAGGCGCCAACGCTTGTGATCACGGGGACTGGAGACAGGATAATCAAACCCAGTTCGTCAGACGTATTGGCGAAGAAGATACCGAATGCCAGGCTGGTCAAAATCGAGGGCGGGCCACACGCTGTATTCGTAGGGATGAGGAAAAGATTCAACAAAGAAGTGCTGGATTTTTTGAAAGAACGCTGAACCTTCGTATTCAGGCGTCTTGGGATTCTCTCACTCCCATGCCCAGGCTGCCCGGGCCTCCGTAGACGGCTACCGCAGGGCAGACCCGCGCAATATAGACAGGCGCTTCGGGGAATTTTGTCTCCAATCGCTGAGCCAGATTCTTGGCGTCATCGTATTCGGTAGTGTATCCCAGCGCTATCTCCTGCACTCTGGGGAAGCTGGCAGCGAATTCATACATACGCTGCAAAGCCTTAGCCCTGGTACGGGCCACTCCAGCAAGGAACGCGCTGCCGTCCCGCATGCCGAGTATGGGCTTTACTCCCAGGAATGTCCCTATCAGTCCATAAGCCCGATTGACCCGGCCGCCTTTGACTGCGTACTTCAGGGTATCCGCCATGCTGCGGTTATGAATGTGCAAGATAACCTGACTTGTTGACTGGGTCACCTGTTCCAGGTTCTTTCCGGCCCGGGCTTCTCTGGCGGCAGCAAGAACCGAAAGTCCCAGGCCAATCGAGAGCGTCTTGGAGTCCAGTACCTCGATGCGGCATTTCCTGGTGACCATTTGCGCGCCCAGCAGGGCGGAGTTGTAGATGCCGCTCAGTTTCGAGCTGGCGTGAATCGAGATAATTTCATCGGTTTCTTGGGCAAGCCTGTTGTAGGCATCGGCAAAATCCTGGGGGGAAGGGATCGAGGTGGTGGGGTAGACTGAGCTATAGACTAGTTTATGGTAGAATTCGCCCTCGCTAATATCCACTCTATCGCGGTAGGCCTTCTGCCCGAATATGACATAGACTGGCACCACAGTAATGCCCATCTCCTGCGCCAGGCCAGGCGCGGTATCGCAAACGCTGTCGGTAACAATCCTGACTGTCATGGAACGCCTAGTTTTCCAATACTAGGATTTGCGATATTCTACAGCGATAAATATACCGGGGCAATAAGCGAACTGCAAGTCGCTATAAAGAAAAGCACGGGGTACTAGTATGGGGCCAAAGAATTCAGGAGGAGCTATTACGGTTTCATCTTCACCGTGAGCCTACCTGTGGGAAGGTTGTTTGCAGCTTTTCCTGAGGTCTGCGCTTTCGCCGTTATCCATCGTTCTACCGATACCTCTCTTACTTCGGGCAAAGCTTTGATAACTTTGACTAGCGGCGTGGGCTGCAGCAGACGTAGTTTGAGAGAGACGCCATCGTAGCGCGAGACTCCCACTCCGATCATTTTCGTGCGAACCTTGGCCTTCAAATGCCTCTTTAGCTTCAGCGCGTTTCCCAGGACTATGGGCGGGGGAAGCAAAAGTTCAACCACGCCATCATATAGGGCTGCGCTGTCAACCCCAGTATTTTTTTGAGGACCGGGCTGGGCCTCTTCTGGGGCATCCTTTTTAGCCACAACGAATCCGGGGGCTTGCTGTTCAACCTTTTGCCTGGCCTGGGCCAAAATCGTTTTTGCCTGTCCTCTGGCCTCTTCGATGATGGATCCGGCTTTCTCCTCTGCCTTTTGAATAATGAGGTTGCCCTCCTGGATTGCCTCGTTAACTGGCTTTACCGTCTCCGCTTTGGGTTTTGGCTCCTCCACCGTGTTATGCGCATCCGATACAGGATTCTCCCCAAGCGTGTTCTGAGAGCCTTTTTGCTGTAATTTTTTTATGAGCTCAGCATTCTGCGCTATCAAACTGGAAATGACAGCGGAGACATCCTCACTCATATCTAAGGGGGACGGCTTAGATTCTGACCTATCACTCTGTCCCGAAGGTTCTTTTTCGTCTGGCATGGCAGTCCAATCCTTCTGCGCCGGGCAGCTTGCGTCATGCTCAGCTCGCCCGGCGGCGCAATTCCGTATGTAATTACTCTTAATAAAATTTTACCCTCGTTTCTTAACGTTCTCAAAAAAATTTGGTTAACTTATCCTCCCCTTTTTACACTTATCCTCTCTTTAATTTGAGGGCGCTGGAGAGACATTGTGGTTTGTCAAGGAGATTGCTGCTTTCGCGGGAATCCATCATGACGATTTTAACGTCACCGCCAAGAATGAAAATAGCGCGGGTGCTCTGTCACCCGCATTCCCTGGGTAGGGGACAGAGCACCTACCCTATAGTTGTCTGAATAGGCTATTTTCAAAGCAATGAGATAGAGGGCGAATATGTAGACGACCGAGAACTTGGGTGCGATGAGAGAAGTAAAAGAGTTCATTAAAGGGAGTTTGAGCACAGGAGTTGGCACGCAGCCAAAATGTGACGAATTTTTAAGCTTTTGCTCCGGGATGTTATAACTTTTTCATCCCCGGAAGGGTAACATGTCGCTTAGTGTCAAGTTTGCCAAAATTGAAATGGCATTGGGAAGGGAGGAAGAGAGGTGTCAAGGGTAGTACATTTCGAAATACCAGCGGACGACCCGGAACGAGCCGTGAAGTTCTATGCCAAAGTCTTCGGCTGGAAGATAAAGAAGTGGGAAGGGGGCATGGATTACTGGCTTGTCACCACCGGAAACGGTGGCGCCCCGGGAATCGACGGCGCAATCATGCAGCGTTCAGAGATGGCAAGCACGGTGGTGAACTCAATAGACGTGCCATCGGTGGATGATTTCATCAAAAAGGTGACGAAGAACGGAGGGAAGGTGGTTACGCCCAAAACACCCATTCCGGGAATAGGTTACTTCGCCTATTGCAAGGATACCGAAGGCAATATGTTCGGCATCATGCAGCCGGACATGTCAGTAAAATAACAATTCCGGGCGGAGGGTGCGGAGCGCTTGAACTCTGCACAATAGGGAGGAAAGGAGGTGAACAGCGATGCCATCTTTTGCTTGCAAAGACGTGGGTATGACCGATGACTGGAAGGCAACGGCAAAAACCGAAGACGAGCTCCTGAAGAAAATAAAGGAGCATGCCGGTAAAGCACACAATATGAAAGACGTTTCGCCTGAAATGATGCAACAGATTAAAAAAGCAATAAAGAAGTGATGCTGCCGGCACAGCAAGGGACTCGCAAGGCATAAGGTAATGACATTATGTGGAAGGGGGGGCCAGCGTCGCAGGAAATGGTGTAAAATAGCAGTGCGATTTGGTGAGGATATACAAGAGGTGACCCGATATGGATGTCAAAGAGGCGATATCGAAGAGGCGGAGCATAAGGAAATATCAAGGCAAAGAAGTCCCTCTTGATTTGATCAGAGAGTTGATTGATGCCGCGAGGCTGGCCCCTTCGGGAAGTAACGTACAACCTTGCAGATATTATTTAGTAAAAGACAATGAGACTAAAGAGAAGCTAAGAGAAAACCAGATTTTCCAGCAAGACTTCGTATGCCAAGCGCCGGCGCTGATAGTCTGCTGTTCCGATATTCAGTCGTACGCGCAGGGAGTCAAGGGATGGAGCGAAGAGAATGAGAATCGCGCGCTGAGAGACCTCTCAATCGCCTCCGCTTTCCTGGTTCTAAGAGCGACGGAACTGGGGCTTGCCACCTGCTACGTGGGCTGGATGAAAAAGGATAAGATAAAGGACGTTCTTGATATTCCCCGACACTACCTCGTTTTCTTCGTAATTGCCGTCGGCTACGCTAACGAACAGCCGAGGCCTCTACCCAGAAAAAGCATCGATGAAATCCTTGTATTGAGGAGCAGTCAATGATAACAGAGAGAAAGATCATCGATGTCTGGATGCAGCATCCTACTTTGAAGTTCGTCAACCAGCCCATGTTCGAATCGTTGCGCCGCTGGACGAAGACTGACAAGGTTACCGATGAGATACCGGCTGAATTCACGATAGCTGCAATGGACGAAGGCCACGTCCAGACAGGATTGATATGCGGGTGGTGGGGACCTCAAGGGCCTCTCATTGCTAATAGCGAGGTTGCTTCACTGGTTCAACAATTTCCCGACCGCTTTGCGGGCATCGCCGCAGTGAATTTATTCAAACCGATGGATGCCGTCCGCGAACTTAGACGCTGTGTAAAAGAACTGGGGTTCAAAGGACTTAGAATCGTGCAGTGGCTCTGGAATTTACCGCCTACAGACAGACGATATTATCCTCTTTATGCAGAGTGTATTGACCTTGATATCCCGGTATGCCTTCAAGTAGGGCACACCGGTCCTCTTTGCCCGTCTGAACCAGGCCGTCCCATTCCATACATCGATGAGGTAGCCCTGGAATTCCCCGAACTCAGGATGGTATGCGGTCACATTGGATATCCATGGACTACAGAAATGATAGCTGTTGCCACAAAGCATACGAATGTATATATTGATACTTCGGCCTATATTGCCAGACGCTATCCCCCTGAACTGGTCAATTATCTCAAAAGGCATGGTCGCATGAAGGTTCTTTTTGGAACTAACTACCCTATGCTTACCCCGGCCAGATGTTTGGAAGGGTTTGATGAACTAGAATTGGACGAAGAGGTCAAAGAGCTCTTTCTCCATAGTAATGCGCAGCGGGTATTTAAGCTAAATGCAGGTGGTCAGCAAAAATAGGGCGGGCAGTCCTTCACATAGGGAATTAGGCGAGGGCATCTCGTGACCCTTGCAATAATGTTAGGGGCAGGTTTCAAGCCTGCCCCTAACATTCTCATAAAATATCCATTGTTGCTTAAGCTAACACGCCGGCGCCAATGAGGTCGGCGAACTCGGCATCGCCCATCTTCAGTATCTCTTTGCAGATGTACTCGGTGTGCTCACCGAACGAGGGGAAGGGCCGCTGCGGCTCTGAGGGCGTTTTGGAGAGCTTGAACGGCGGCCGTTCGGTGAGGTGCTTGCCCATCTCGGCATGGTCCAGCTCCACGAAGTGCTGCCTCAGCTTCAGTTGCGGGTCTTTGTCCACCAGGTCTTCGGCGTTTTGCAGCACTCCTGCTGCTACACCCGCTGACTGAAGCTTGGCCATTATCTCTTCGGGGGTGTGGCCCTTAGTCCACTGCCCCATGAGCTTGTCCAGCTCGTCCTGGTTTTCAGTCCTGTGCAGCAGGGTGTCGAACTTGGGCGATTTAGACCACTCTGGGTAGCCCATTACCTTACATAACGCCTGCCATTCCTCGTCGCTGGCTACGGCTATGGCGATCCATCTTTCCTCGCCTTTGCCGGGATAGACGCCGTGAGGGGCGAAGCCCGGGTTGCGGTTGCCCATGCGGTTCTGTATCCTGCCGTTGACTGTGTAGTCCATGACCACCGGCGCGGCGAGGTGGACGCTGGCTTCCAGCATTGCGAGGTCTATGTACTGTCCCTTGCCCGTGCGGCGGCGGAAGTCGAGGGCCGCCATCAGTGCGATGAGCACATACCAGGGTGCGATGTAGTCGGTGTAGGCAGCTACGGGCAGCGAAGGCGGGCGGTCGGGCCAGCCCAGGAGCTGCACGAAGCCGTTGGTGGCCTGCAAGACCTGGCCAAAGGAGGGCTGCTGGGAGTGCGGGCCGGTCTGGCCGACCATGGTCATGCTGAGCATGATAATATCCTGCTTCACCTGCTTGAGCACGTCGTAGTTGAGCTGCAGCTTGGTCATCACGCCGGGGCCGAAGGTCTCCAGGACGATATCGGCACGCTGCACCAGCTTCTTCACGACCTCCTTGCCGCGGGGCTCGCGCAGGTTGATGTTGATGCTGTACTTGCTGGAGTTGTAGTTGGCGAAGACGCCGCTAGCGTTCAGTCCCATAGCCCCGGGCTTGAACGGAGTCATCAGCCGGGTGCCATCGGGCCTGGTGGCGGATTCTATCTTAATCACCTCGGCCCCATGGTCGCCCAGATATTTGGTCACGATAGGGCCGGTGAAAACCCAGGAGAAGTCTACGACCTTGAGTCCCTCTAATGCGTATTTACTTTTCATCTCATGTCCTCTTTTGCTCAGATAACGTTCTCTCTCTTCAGGATGGCGAGTTGCTCTTTGCTGAGTTTCAGTTCCTTGAGATATATCTCGTCATTATGCTCGCCGATGAGAGGAGCCCGTTTGCCTTTCTGCCACATCGTCTCGGTCGACCTGAAGTAAGGGCCGGGATAGGTGAGGGAAGCCCTGAGCTCGGGATGCCTGATTTGAACCCAGAAGTCCCGGGAGGCGAGCTGAGGGGACTCGTAGAGGTCCTTGGCATCGTTCACAGGCTGGATGACGTTCTTTTGCCGGATAGCCTCCTCGTGAAGCTCGCGCTTGGTGTGCCTGAGGAAATATTTGCCTATCTCAACTTCCCATTCGTTGATTTGCTCCTGAGGCACTTCGGTAAAGCTCAGGGTAGTCCAAGTGATATCCTTCATTTTTAGCCCGAGGCCTTCCTTATTCATGGAAGCTATGAGGTCGTTCATCACCTCGGCGCCGGGCTGAGCCATGAGCAGGCGGTAGCAAACGTAGCCGTCCTTGCAGGGCCAGATGAGGCGGTAAGTCACGCCCAGCCTCTTCCAGTATGGGCCTTCTCTGGTATGGATTATCTGACGGAGCAGGTACCAATCATGCGGGGCATAGCAGAGCGTCCATATCATGGACTCCTGCATGGAGACGTCAACGTGCTGCCCTTCGCCTGACGTCTCTCTATAATAGTGGGCGATGAGGGTGCCCACCGTGGCCTGCAGGCTCGACTGGTAATAGGACTGGTCGCTGCTGAAGCGCACTGGCGGGCGGTCAGAATCGCCGCAGATAAGAGTGTACCCGGCCATGGACATGGTGGTCAGGTCGGGGGAGTTATAAGTGCTATAGGGCCCAGTCTGTCCGAAGGGCGTAATAGAGGTCAGGATTATCTTGGGATTGACCTTGCTCAGGGCGCTGTAACCCAGGCCCAGCTTATCTAGGTAGCCGGGCTTGAAGGACTCGATGACGAAATCCGCCTTGCCGACTAGCTTCTTGAAAATCTCCTGGCCGTCTTTGGTCTCGATGTTGAGGGTTATCCCTCTCTTGTTCTGGTTGAAGGCGAACCAGGAGAGGCTTTTCTCGGGGTCGGGGATGTCTTTGTAGAAAGGCCCGATGTTTCTCGAGGGGTCGCCGCCCGGCCTTTCCACCTTCACCACGTCGGCGCCGAGCTCGGCCATGATCTTGCCACAGAAGGCGCCTCTGTCGTCGGTCAAGTCCAGGACACGGTAGCGGTCCAGCATAGCTGGCTTTTCCTTTTGCTTAGCCATTAACAGGAACTCCTTTCGAACTGAAAATGTTAAATCCTAATTGTGATTCATCTAGGCGAGCTCGGGCTCGATCAGGCCATAGTTCCCATCGCCTCGCCGGTATATAACGGCGAACCGATCGCTTTCAGGGTTGAAAAAGATGAAGAAGTCATGCGACAGAAGCTCCATCTGGTCTACGGCTTCCTCCGGAGTCATCGGCTTGACCGGGAAACGCTTGACCTTTACGATTCTGCTCTCTTTTTCCTCTGCTTTCTCTTCCTGTGCCTCTTCGGCGGCTTCCTCCCTGCGGAACGGTGTAATCCTTCTCCTGCTGCGGTAAAGTTTGTCCTTGAAGCGCTCGATCTGGCGGTTCAGCACATCAACGACGGTATCTATAGCAGCATAAACGTTAGACGCTCTCTCTTCGCCCCGGAGCAGGGTGCCGTGGGCGGTGATGGTAACCTGAGCTACGAAGCGGTTTTCCGCTGACTTCGTCATCTCCTGGACGAGCTCGACCTTGACCTCGGTGATGTCAGGGAGATGGCGCTCCAGCCTGTTGAGCTTGCTCTTGATATACTCCTGCGCCGCTTTCTCGACTTCCATATTCTTGCCCTTGATAACCAGTTCCATTCCCATTACCCCCTAATACGAAAAATCATGACGAGGTTGCCTGCGCGCGGAAAATGGCTTTCTAAAATCGATTTATTTTATGCTATTGAGCACTTGCTTTTCAAGGGTTACATTGAAGGTATTCGGAAGCTCTTTTCAACCTGGTGAAGAAAACATCTCCCGCGCTACGGTGAGACCCCAGACGGAGCCGGCGCCTGCTGCTTTAAGGGCTATAGCGCAGGCATCCAGCGTGGCGCCAGTGGTGCAGACGTCATCTATAATCAGTATCTGCTTGCCCTCGAGAGGGCGGTGGCACGCAAAGGCATCCCGTACGTTAAGGCGACGTTCTATGGCGCTCCTGGTCCTGGCCTGGGGCAGAGCGTCTTTCACACGAATTAAGGTATCGTCCTCCACAGGCAGGCCAACGAGTTTGCCCAACTCCTGCGCCAGCAGCGAGGCCTGATTATAGCCGCGCTGCCGAAGGCGCTTGGGGTACAGGGGCACCGGTATTATTGTCTCCCCTTTCAGAGGATGTGAACCCAGGTACTCGGCAAGAAGCTGACTTAAGGGGGCGGCCAGCGCCTTAAGGTGCTTGTACTTAAGCTGAAGGACAGCCTGGCGAACGGTGCCCTGAAACAGAAGGGCGGAGCGGATACCGTCTATGGTTAACGGATGATTGATGCAGGCGAGGCACAGGTTGCCCTCTCTGACGGTGGCTCCGCAGCGCTGGCAGAGGGGCAGCCGTATCCTGGGTAACGATTGACGGCAGGAGGGGCAGATTAAATCGCCTTCGCGTCCGCAGCCGAGGCAGCGTAACGGCAGCAGGAGGTCAAGAAACGCCGTCTTGACTTGACGTAACGATAATTGCGGATTCAAAGGGCAGCCCCGATGAGCTCGGTGATTCGGCGGATGCCCCCCTTTTTCATGAATTGCTCGATACCATCGATGATGTCCAGGGGTGTGCAGGGGTTGGTGAAGTTGGCGGTGCCCACCTGCACAGCGCTGGCACCGGCCATGATGAACTCCAGGGCGTCGCTGGCTGTGGCTATGCCGCCGCAGCCGATTACAGGCACTTTTACCTTGCGCGCCACCTGGTAGACCATATATATGGCGACAGGCTTGATGGCTGGCCCGGATAAGCCCCCACAGACGTTGCCCAGAATGGGTTTGCGGGTTTTGATATCTAGGGACATGCCTCTCAGGGTGTTGATGAGCGAGATAGCATCAGCGCCAGCTTCTTCGACAGCCAGGGCGATCTCAGCGATGTCGGTGACATTGGGCGATAGCTTGACAATGACCGGCAGGGTGGTTTTAGCTCTAACGGCCGCGGTAACCTCTGCTGCTGACTCAGGACTTGCCCCGAACTCCAAGCCTCCCGCCGAGATATTGGGGCAACTTATGTTAACCTCGATTCCGCTGACGCCGGCCACTCTGTCGAGCCGCTTTGCCAATCTGGCATAATCTTCGATACTCTCGCCCAGGATATTGACGATTACCGGCACTTCCCATTTGGCCCAGAGGGGAGCCTTTTCTTTGATTAAGGCATCCATGCCGATGTTCTCCATGCCGATAGAATTGAGCACTCCACTCGCAGTCTCCCAGAGGCGGGGCTGGGGGTTGCCGGGGCGCGGCTTGAGGGTTGTGCCTTTACAGATAATGGCGCCCAATCTCTGAATGTCTATGACCTTGGCGTACTCGGTGCCATAGCCGAAGGTGCCCGAGGCGGTCATCACCGGGTTGGATAGAAGCAGTCCCCGCTTGTTTCGTGGAGCTAGTTGAACGGATAAATCGGGTGATTTCATAGCTTCCTGTATGTCTGTTGCAGGAGCTGAGCATCCTTTTCCAGGTTGGGGCTCTCGCAAATCAGTGCTCCTGCCACCTTGTAGTCTTTTAATGCCCTGAGCAGTTCCTCATATTTGAAATCCGACTCAGGCAAGTCAACGTGTTCTCTCTCGCCTTTGAGCCCGTAGCTTACACCTGAGAGGTGTATATGCATGTTGTCCAGGGCTTTTCTCCCCAGTTTGGTCTCGATTTTCTTGAGGATAGCTATGAATTCATTGTAGGAATTGGCTTTCCCGGTCCGGGCGTGCCAGTGAGCGAAGTCAAGGGCCGGGGCTACGCCATCCACTTCGGCGCTGAGCCGCAGCACCTCCTCCAGCGTGCCGAATTGGCTGCCTCTGCCCATGACCTCCGGGCGGATCCAGACGCGGTTTCCTTCCGCTCTGAGCTTGGCCACTATCTGTTCCAGGTTCTTTTTCACTGTGGCGTAAACCTTGGAGGGCTCTTCTTTAAGATAGAAGGCGGGATGGAAGACAACGCTTTCGCCGCCGAAAAGGGCGGTTACGCGGGCAGTTTGGATGATGCGCTCTTGACTGGCCGCCATCTTCTCCAGCTCTTTGGCGTTAAGGTTTACAAAGTAAGGGGCATGGGCGCTCAGCTTTATCCCTCTTCTCGCTGCCACATTGCCCACATCGCGTGCAGTTTGCGGGCTCATCCTCACCCCCTGCACGAACGCCACCTCCAGGCAGCCCAGCTCCAGCTCGTGGATGCGCTCGATCCCGGACTGCGTCGTTCGCTCTCTAGAAGAATGTGGGATGCCAGCAGTGCCGAAGAGCAACCCTTCTTTACTTGTCAACCTTATCTCCAGGTTTTGGAGGTAACTTACGTTGCACGGAGGAAGCCAAAGGTGCCAATTGCGCCATTAGCTGTTCGAAGCTTTCAAAGGTTAGCGACTGTGCCCCATCCTTGAGCGCCTGGTCGGGATTGGGATGGACCTCGATCATAAGTCCATCGGCCCCTGCCGCAACTGAAGCCAGGGCCAGCGGGGCTACGAGATACCATTTGCCAGTGCCGTGGCTGGGGTCGGCTATGATGGGGAGGTGGCTCAGCTTCTTGACCACGGGTATGGCGCTCACATCCAGGGTATTGCGAGTGTAGGTTTCAAACGTACGGATGCCCCGCTCGCAGAGCATCACCTGACGATTGCCCTGGGACAGGATGTATTCGGCTGAGAGCAGCCACTCCTGTATGGTGGCCGACATCCCTCGTTTAAGCATGACAGGCTTCTTTGTCTTCCCAACCTCATCGAGGAGGGTGAAGTTCTGCATGTTGCGTGCGCCGATCTGGAGGATGTCGGCGTATTTCGCCACCAGTTCGACCTCATGAGGGGTGAGAACCTCGGTGATCAGGGGCAAGCCCGTTTCGGCTCGTGCCTTAGCCAGTATCTCCAGCCCTTCCTTGCCCAAACCGCGGAATTGGTAGGGCGAGGTACTCGGCTTAAAGGCGCCGCCGCGCAGGATGTTAGCTCCTGCTGCTTTGACGGCCCTTGCGGTGTCCAGTACCTGTTTCTCCGTCTCCACAGCGCAAGGGCCAGCGATTATAACCAACTCCTCTCCCCCAATGACGATGTCACCCACTTTGACTTTGGTATCCTCGTGTTGAAACTCGCGACTGGAGAGCTTGTAGGGCTTGGAAATTGGAATGACTTCCTCAACCCCGGGGAGGAACTCCAGTATATCTCGCAATTCAGGGTAAGTCTGGCCGACCACGCCGATGACAGTGCGTTCCACGCCCTGTGAGACGTGGCCGGTGAGTCCTGATTGGGTGATTTTATGTAGCACACCTGACAAGTCTTCCTTGGTAGAGCCCTTTTTCATAACTACAAGCATTCTTCATCGTCTCCGGAGGACATTTATTTTTTCCGAGAAGCCGCTCCTTTTAGGGTGGTAGCGCCCTTAATGTAGGTATGGACGATTTCGTCGGCGCTCTTTTCCGTATTGTAGAGTATCAAAATCCGGATGCAGCGCCGCACACTGTCGGGTACATTCATCTCCTGCGCACATAACAGGGCAGTGTGCGCCCAGCCCAACTGTCGGGCTGCTGCTGCGGGGAACTCTGCGTCGAGGTCCTGAGTGGTGGTGAATATGGCACAAGCTACATTTTCCGCTCTGATGTCATTGGCCTCAGTCATCTTACGAAGCAACTCTTTGGTGGCATTCAGGATGTCCTCTTTAGTGTTGCTGTCTGCGGTAGTCGCTCCGCGAATGCCCCTGCACCACATTCTACTTCCTCTCTAATGATGGTTGTTTCTGTAAAGTATAACATAGCTGCAATTATTTGCCATCTCTTTATTATTATAGTGTGGATATGGAAAGCAGGAAAGGTCGATGTGAAAGCAACGAAGATTATACCAGTTTGTGCCTGGACTTTACTTCTTCGAGAATCGGGCTTATATCGGGTGACGTCATCGTGTCCCGGGGTTTGCCCAGGGGGTCGGGGCTGGGAGATTTGCCCAATAGCACCTCAAAGGTTGCCTTGATTGAGTGAGACAGGGCCTCGAGGTGGTAGCCACCCTCTAAGGACAGCAGGAGCTTTCCCTGGCAGAGCTCGTCAGCAAGCCCTTTGATGACGCTGACGATGCCAGCGAAGCCGGAAACGCTCAGTTGCATCAGGGAGAGCTGGTCTGCCCAGTGGGGGTCGTAGCCGGCGGAGACAAGCATGAGCTGGGGCTGGAAGCGTTTCGCCACAGGAACGAGGATTTCCTGGTAGACGCGGAGATGCTCTTTATCGCCGCAGTAGGCGGGCAGGGGCACGTTGACGGTAAACCCTTTGCCCTCACCGGCACCGTCCTCGTAGATGGAGCCCGTGCCGGGATACCAGGGATACTGATGGGTGGAGAAATAGAGCACCTTGGGGTCGCTGTAGAAGATTTCCTGAGTGCCGTTGCCATGGTGAACATCGAAATCGGCTATGAGGATGCGGTCCAGCTTGTAAAGCCTTTTAGCATATTCGGCTGCTATGGCGATGTTGTTGAACAGGCAGAACCCCATTGCTTCGTCTGCGGTGGCGTGATGTCCCGGAGGCCTCACCAGGGCAAAGGCGTGATTAACCTTACCTGTCATTACCGCATCAACGCCTTCGAGTGCACCCCCGACTGCATGAAGGGCAACTTCGTATGAGGCTGGTGAGGCATAGGTGTCGCCGTCGAGCCAGCCGCCACCTCTTGTAGAGTAGCTCTGGACACGGGATATGTGGCTATGGGGATGAGCCAGCGAGACCTCGTCCACGGGGGCTGCTCTGGGAGGAATGGCAGTCAGTTTGTCTATGAGTTTCGATTTCTCCAGCAGGCCAACGGTCTCCACCAAGCGGCTGCTGTTCTCCACATGAGCGCCGGTGTCGTGCTTCAGGTAAATGGGGTCGTAAATAATACCGACTTTCATCTCAGCGTTCGGAGGGGTTGCCTAATCCCTCTAGCCCCCTTTAGAAAAGGGGGAACTTATTTCTGCAAATTTTAGATTTCAGTGGCAAATAGGGGCGGTTCGCGAACCGCCCCTACAATTTCGATCTGGAGTCAACTGCTTCCAGAATAGAGACTACAGCGCTTGACTAGCCGACTGGCTTGAAATACTCGATGTCCAGGATGCTGCCCTCTCGCTGCTCCTTAAACACGGGCTCCATCTTCATGCCGACCTTTATCTTGTTAAGGTCGACTCCGCCAATAAGATGGACGATGCCCGTGGTGGCCCCGTCCAGTTTAATAACGCCATAAGCGTAGGGAGGTTCTTTGGGCATATACGGCTCTTTATATCGCACTATAGTGTAGGTCTCGAGCGTACCCTTGCCACTGAGTTTGACCCACTCGGTAAGCTTGGCGAAGCATGTGGGGCAGTGGGACCTGGGTGGGACGTACACGTTCTTGCAGCCCGCGCACTTTATGCCCATGATGGTCTTGTTGTCCCGAATCTGAGATAGAAATTCGTGGCCTGTATTGCCTATGGTGACGAGGAAGTTAGAGTGCCCTTGTACCTCAACAACAATCGGGTCCTCGGGTATATCGGCAACGCTTTTTTTGATTTGTGGAGTCATTTGCTCACCTCTCTATTACTACACTGGCTTCCAATAGAGGATATCGTCAACTCTGCCCTTTCTTTCCTCGGGGGGTCTCCAGACCGCCTCAAGAACCATACCGGGCTTAAGCTTTTCCGTGTCTGTCTCGGCGCACCAGCCGTCCATCCTGGCGCCACCCTCGAGCTCAATGGAGACTATGGGCGTTTCCCAGCTCTTCAAGTCTCCTGTCCTGGAGTCAAACATAGGGAAGTTAATCTTGAACGCTGAGAGCAGCTTGCCACGCTGTCCCTGGTCTACCCACTCAGTCTGTCTGACGTGGTGCATGGGGCAGACTATGCGGGGCGGGACGGTGCAGCGACCATCCACTGGGCACTTGGTGGCAATGATCCTGCCCATCTTCAAAGCGTGGGCGAATTTACTCTGGTATCCAAGTGAATGCTTATATGTAATAACGCGGGGATAACGGAATGCTACCGACGGGTCCTGCGGTTCTTCCTTCTTAAGTATCATTATAACCTCCCAGGTATTTCTCTATTAAAATTGGCTACAGCGTCTTCTTGAGCAGGAAAACTACGTTCTCGCCTTGTCCACCGTAGCCTGTTGCTAACGCTCTGTTGATGGTGCCCGGAATCTGGTGCTCTTCAGCATCGCCGCGAACTTGCAGCGCTGCCTCGACCACCCTGACTACCGGAGTAGCTCCGATGGGATTGGTGGCGGTGACGCCGCCTGAGGGGTTGAACGGTATCTCTTTCTCAATCCCGACCTTACCCTCCACGAACAGCTTCCATGCTTTGTAGTCCTCCGCTACTCCCACTTCTTCCATCCACCTCAGCTCGGCGGTTGATGCCGGCTCGTACACCTCCCAGGCCTGAATCTCTTTCTTGGGATTGGTTATGCCGTGTCTCTTGTATATCTTTTTACATGCATAGCCGAGGGTAGATGCCTGCGGGTCCTCAGCCATGGTGAGAGCGCCACCCTGGTGGCAGGTGAACCAGTCCTCGACCCATACCGGCTTCTTGGTAACTTTTTTGGCCCTCTTCTCGGGGCACACTACAATGGCTGCAGAGCCGGCTGTGGTGGGGCACATATGAAGACGCCTGATAGGCCAGGCCAGGAGGAAGTCTCCCATAACCCTCTCTACGGTTAGCCCCAGCTTGAGCTGCGCGTATTTGTTCCTCTGTGCGCACTGGTCTTGCTTGACTCTGACCATGGCCAGGTGCTCCTCTGTGCAGCCAGAGCGTGTCATATAGTCATATGTCCTTCGGGCGAAATTGGTGATGGGTGACATGGGGAACTGACCGGTCCAGTACTCGTTGGCGCCGCCGCCGCCGCGTCCGAAGGCGCCGGCAGCCTCATCCATCTTCTGCCAGGCTACGCAGAGAACGTTCTCAAATAGCCCTGACGCGGCCATGTTGAAGGCGGTAGCGCAGGCTACGGCACCTGTGGTGCCCACGTTCTGCATTTCGAATCCGGCTTTGCCCACGCAGCCAATTTCGGGGATAATAAACTTGTCAGGCCCACTATATCCATCGGCTGGCTCGAAAGAGCCAAGTATTACACAGTCGATATCCTTAATGGTTAACTGCGCATCAGCGAGGGCAGCCTCAACAGCTTCAGCGCACAATTCCCCCGTATTGACATCTGTCCTTTTGCTCTTGTGTACTGTTTGCCCCACTCCGACGATAGCAATCCTCTCTCCAGTCATAGTATTCCTCCTACTTCTCCAATGTTATGACGCAATGTAGTTGTCCAGCAGGGCCGTCGACTCCGTGAGCAAGCGCTTTTTTCGCTCCTTTGACCTGCCTGTCACCGGCCTCCCCTCGCAATTGCAGTGCGCACTCAACCACACTGTGCATTCCAGCGAGGCAGTGTGGTATTCCCGAAAGGACGCCGCCGGAGGGGTTCACGGGCAACTCGCCGCCCATCTCGGTCTTTCCGCTGTCGATGAGCTTGCCGCCTTCCCCCTTGCCGCAGAGGCCCAGGCCCTCGCTCCACAGCAGCTCTTGATATGAGTAGTGCTCTGAAATCTCAGCTACATCGAGCTCTTTTAGAGGGTTGCTAATCCCTGCCATCTTGTAGGCTTTCTGCGATGCCGTGACCAGCGCATCGCAATTAGCCAAGTCTCTGTATCCCAATTCATGATGGTCGTAGCAGCTAGACATGCCTGTGATCCATACTGGCTTCTTGGTAAGCTTCTTAGCCTTTTCCTCAGTGGCCAGTATCAGGGCGCAGGCGCCATCCACCGGGGTCGGCTTGGCCTCCTGGACTCTGATGGGGTCACACAGCATGGTCGACCTGAGGACATCTTTCACAGTGAGGCTATCGCAGCAATATGCATAAGGGTTATTCTTCGCATTCTTACGGGCTTTTACCACTACCTTGGCAAGCTGTTCGGGGGTTATACCGTATTTCGTAGTGTATCTCATCGCCTGCAGGGCAGCGGCGGAGACGAAGTCAAGCCCAATCCTTCTTTGATAGATCTGGTCCATACTCAGGCATTCTATCAGGTTCTTGTCGATCTGGGTTTCCTTGGAGTAGCCCACAACTAGGGTCACATCCGCATGTCCCGAGAGAATCTGGGCGGCTCCGTAATACACCGCCATAGAGCCATCTTCGATTACCCTCTCGTCCTCTCTCTGCCAGGCACCGACTATGTACCCGAGGAACATGTAAGCGCCGCCGGGACCGCTCATCAGGTCATATCCTGATGCTATAGTGCTGTCAATGCCAGTACCGTCATCTTTGAACTCGAGGCCTGTTTGCTTCATGACATCCCGGCTCGCCTGGTACAGAAGTTCGCCAATGTGGAGCCCTGGCTTTTCTTCGAACTTGGTTTGGGCCACGGCTACAATGCCGACCCTTCGCGCCATCAAGCACCTCCTGTATATCTTGAATTATTTGCTGTCTGCGGAATGGAAAACGAGCAAGCGCAAACCTGAAATATATTAAAACATTCCAACTTCGGTGTCAAACGAGCATGATGGTAAGGGTCAGGAATTTACGATTGAACCAGCATAATTTCTCCATCTCGAAACCCTATTTGGGCATATAGGTCAGGCGACCGTCCTCTCGTGGGGTTCTCCTTGTTTCCTTGACAATGTAAGCCCCTCTTGTTAAAGTTAACAACGCACCCCGTTATTGTGCAGCGAATCGAAACCAGGCTGATGGCGGATAACAAACCAGCGTCTTCTCCCAGAAAAGGGCTGGTCGAGGTCTTTACAGGCAGCGGCAAGGGCAAGACCTCGGCTGCGTTAGGCGTGGTGCTCCGAGCTCTGGGCCATGACCTTAAAGTCTGCATTATCTTCTTTATGAAGGGTAATTACCCCTACGGTGAGAAAAAGACCCTGGCCCATTTCCCCAATGTCACCCTCTCAATCTTCGGCGGCCTGGGCTTTGTAGACCCCCGTCACGTCAAGGAGGAAGACAAGAAGGAGGCAAGGAAGGCACTTGAGGCTAGCCGCGAGGCGGTGATGGGCGGCAAATACGACCTGGTGGTCCTCGACGAGGTTAATGTGGCCGTTGCTTGGAAGCTTGTGGAACTGGACGACGTGATCAAGCTTATTGAAGACAAGCCGGAGTCGGTGGAGCTTATCCTGACTGGCCGCTATGCCGACCCCAGGATAGTGAAGATGGCTGACCTGGTAACCGAGATGATAGCGATAAAGCATCCTTACGATGACGGGGTTCAGGCGCGGGCCGGATTCGAATATTGACGAATAATCGTTTCGGCTATTTATTTTAAAAGGGGGTTTGCAGTAATCATGAAAATCACATTAAGCGTAATCAAGGCTGACATCGGCGGCTATGTAGGACATTCCTCCTCCCATCCAGAAATCCTGGCGGAGGCCCAGAGATGTCTGGAGAAGGCTAAAAAGTCAGGGCTGCTGGTTGACTTCCATGTGACGCGATGTGGCGATGATCTACAGCTTATTATGACTCACGAGCAGGGAATAGAGAATGAACGCATCCACAAACTGAGCTGGGATACCTTCGTCTCAGGCACCGAGGTAGCCAAGAAGCTGGGGCTCTACGGCGCAGGGCAGGACCTGCTTGCCGATGCCTTCTCTGGGAACGTGAAGGGGATGGGGCCTGGGGTGGCCGAGATGCAGTTCGAGGAACGCAAATCGGAGCCGGTAATCGTCTTCATGGCGGACAAAACATCAGCGGGGGCCTGGAATATGCCCCTTTACAGGATGTTCGCTGATCCATTCACCACTATTGGCCTGGTCATAGCTCCCAATATGCACTCCGGATTCTCCTTTGAGGTGCATGACGTCAAGGAGACCAAGAAGGTCACCTTCAATACGCCTGAAGAGATATATGACATGCTGGTCTTCATAGGCGCTCCCTCTCGCTATATAGTGAAGGCGGTATACAGCCGGGAGAACGGCAATATTGCTGCTGTCACCTCTACACAGAAATTATCCCTCATCGCCGGCAGGTATGTGGGCAAGGACGACCCGGTGTGCATAGTCCGCTGCCAGGGAGATTTCCCTGCGGTGGGCGAGGTGCTCGAGCCGTTCGCTCTTCCCCACCTGGTGGAAGGATGGATGCGCGGTTCACATCATGGACCATTGATGCCGGTATCCATACCCCAGAGCAATCCTTCTCGGTTCGATGGGCCTCCCAGGGTAGTTGCCGCCGGCTTTCAACTGACGGGTGGCAAGCTGGTAGGGCCTCGCGATATGTTCGATGACCCCAGCTTCGATGAGGCGCGCCGCCAGGCTAATAGAATTGCCGAGTATATGCGCCGCCACGGGCCGTTCGAGCCACATCGTCTCCCTCTCGATGAGATGGAGTATACCACGATGCCCCATGTGATGAAAAAGATAAAGGGAAGATTTACCAAGATTGACTAAACCAGCCAGGCTCCTGGTCGCAACCAACAACAGGGGCAAGTTGCGGGAATACTCTGAGCTGCTCAAAGGGATACCATTTGAGCTGACCACGCTCTCGGAGCAGGGGATCACCGAAGAAATCGAGGAGACCGGCTCGAGCCTGAAGCAGAACGCAATACACAAAGCCACCGCATATGCTAAGCTGAGCGGGCTGACCACAATGGCCGACGACTCTGGGCTGGAGGTAGATGCCCTGGGTGGCGAGCCCGGTCCACTTTCGCGCCGTTACGCCGGCGATAACGTCTCGGACAAAGAGAGAAACGACTATCTTCTGGCCAAGCTTTGCGACGTCCCCTGGGAGAGAAGGACAGCGCGCTTCCGTGCAGTCATCGCGATTGCTTCCCCTGATGGCAAGGTGAAAACCACAGAGGGCGGCTGCGAAGGCATTATCGCCTTCGATGCCAGGGGCGAGGGCGGCTTCGGCTATGACCCTATCTTCTATCTGCCTAAGCTCGATAAGCACATGGCGGAGCTTTCACTCGCTGAGAAGAACAGGATAAGCCACCGGGCAAAAGCGGCGCAAAAGGCGAGGCGAATACTGGAGCGGCTGGCGAAGAACTGAACAAGCGTTTACAATAGTAGTACAGAGCACTGAAAAGCATTTTTTAAACTCTCGCAGAGTAGCCTATGACCAAGCTTGCCGATTCATTCCAACGCCCCATAAATTACCTGCGAATCTCGGTCACTGACCGCTGCAACCTGAGATGTATTTATTGTATGCCTCCCGAGGGTATCCCTTTGATGTCCCACGGCGATGTACTGAGGTACGAGGAGATCGCCCTGGTCGCCAGAGCAGCAGCAGAATTGGGCATCACCAAGCTCAGGCTTACGGGGGGCGAGCCTCTGGTGAGGGCGGGGTTGACCGACCTGGTGGCGATGCTGGCTGAAATAAAAGGTATAGACGATATTTCGATGACCACAAACGGCGTGTTGCTGGAGCGCTACGCCATGGAACTCAAGAAGGCGGGACTGCACCGCGTCAATATCAGCCTCGATTCGCTTCGTCCCGAAAGGTTCCATAAAATCACCCGGGTGGGCAAGCTCGACGATGTGCTCAAGGGCATCGAGGCTGCCAGAGAGGCAGAGCTCAATCCGGTTAAGGTCAATATGGTGGTTATCCGTGGCACGAACGATGACGAGATATCACACTTTGCCCTGTTGACTCTTAGCGATGCGTGGCATGTGCGGTTCATCGAGTTCATGCCATTCGTCGGAAATGGTAAAAAGAACCGTTACCTGATGCCCGTATCTGAGATAATGGAGCGCATCGAGGCTCTGGGCAAGCTGGAGCCTTCTCTCCCCAACGGCGTCGGTCCTGCTAAATACTATCGCTTCCCCGGTGCTAAAGGCACCATTGGCTTCATCAGCCCGGTCACCGAGTGTTTCTGCCAGGCGTGTAACAGGATGCGCCTCACCGCGGATGGCAAGCTGCGCCCCTGCCTTTTCTCAGATGACGAAATCGACCTGCGGGGCCCGCTGCGTCAGGGGGCGGCTGTAGAAGAGCTAAAACGTTTGATACGTCAGGCAGTTGCCTCCAAGCCGGAAAGGCATAAACTCATGACAGGGGTTACCTGCGAGCGGTTCATGTCGCAGATCGGAGGCTGAGGTGATAGATATATATGTGGATGGCTCATGCGATGGCAACCCGGGACCCGGCGGATGGGCTGCTATCATCTTGGATGGCGGTAAAAGGCGCGAGATAAAAGGGCGCGAGGAGAACACCACTAATAACCGCATGGAGATTCTGGCTGCGATCAAAGGGCTGGAGCAAACGACGCCTGGCTCACGGGTAACCATACACAGCGACAGCCAGTACCTCGTTCGCACCATGACCGAGAATTGGAAGCGCAACGCTAATCTCGATTTGTGGCATGAGCTGGACAGGCTGGTGGCAGAGCGGAATGTGGACTGGAAATGGATAAAGGGACACGCCAAGCACTTCGAAAATGAGCGGGCAAACAGGCTGGCCAATGAGATGGCGGGTATTTCCGAGAAGTCACCTGGGCCCACCCATTTCGACTCCGAAGGCAAGGTGCGCATGGTTGATGTCTCGGCAAAGCCTGCAACAGAGCGCATAGCGATAGCTAAAGGCACGGTTGCCATGAAGCCAGCCACGCTGGAGATGATAAAGAAGGGCGAGACGGCAAAAGGCGATGTCCTGGCCGTAGCCCAGATGGCGGGCATTATGGCGGCGAAGCAGACCTCTCATCTCATCCCTCTGTGTCACCCCCTGCCGATTACCAATGTCTCCGTGGAGTTTAAACTCGATGCGGAGCGCTCCGTGGTAGACATAACGGCAACGGTGAAGACCACTGCCCAGACCGGTGTGGAGATGGAGGCGCTCACCGCAGTATCGGTGGCAGCTCTCACCATCTACGATATGTGCAAAGCTGTGGACAGGGGCATGCGCATCGAGAGCATACGCCTGGCCCGCAAGAGCGGCGGCAAAAGCGGCGAGATAGTGCTGGAGTAGTAAGGAACCGCAAGGGAATGGAGAAGAAGAGGCTTTATCGCAGCAGAGACGAAAGGATGATCTGGGGGGTGTGCGGGGGTATCGCCAAATACTTCGATGTCGACCCTACGCTCATCAGGCTCGTTGCGGTACTGACCCTGTTCTTCGGATGCGCAGGTCTCATAATCTACCCCATACTGACGATTATCGTGCCCCTGGAACCCCGAAATCCGTGACTATCGCCCCTCGATAATCACTTTTTGCAGCCACAGAAATGTTACAACTCCTTAACTATTTTACCTGTGATGTTATGACTTTTTCATTTCTTTCTCAGTAGAATGGCACCATACCTTCGGCGGGGAGGAATCGAATAGGCTGGCTTATGACGCTATCGCCGGGTGGTGGGGTGGAGGGCTGGTCCGCTGCCTGCTGGCAGCGGACCAGCACAGGTGGTGGAATGGGGTCTGGATTGATTAGAGACCGACTTAGCTGATTCGCCTCTTCGGATGCCCCTGTAATCCCCACAAATTTCATCGTGTTCTGGCTTTTTTCTTGGCTGATTCGTACTTGATACAAACGAGTGGTGGGAAATGAGGGAAGGGAGGATGAATGCCATGTAGAGGTAGCACGGAAGCCAAAGTTTGGGTGCACAAGCGTCAAGAATTCACATGAGAAATCACAAATAACTTTAAAAATTGAAGGAGGTCAGTCAAATGAGGTTTTTGATGAAATGGGAGATGCCCACTGAGGCAGGCAACGCAGCCCTGGAGGACCCCAAATTTGGAGACAAGGTGCAGGGGATGTTGAAAGAGATGAAGGCGGAGGCGGCGTACTTTACTACCTTGAACGGCCATCGAGGTGGCTACATTGTCATCAACATGGATGACGCCTCTCAGATGGTGGCAATGGCCGAGCCCGTCTTCTTCGGTTTCAAAGCTAAAGTGAAATTCATCCCGGTCATGCTTCCCGAAGACCTGGCCAAAGGAATGCCTGCCGCGGCTAGGGCAATCAAGAAGTGGGGAACTTAGATCGGCTTGAATGAAAGAACCCATTGGTGGGGTCTAGTAGATTACCGAGGAAACGGTGTCGAATACCAAAGATGGGAAAACATCTTAGGAGGTTTGTGCGAATGAGTTCCATTAGAGTTACAACCTGGATTGTCATAATCATGTCGCTCATGCTCCTCCCGCTCGCGGCCGCCTGTTCCCGCACTGCCACTGGTCCAATGACATTCAAAGTGGAAGCGGGCGCTGAAGATACCGCTCAAGGTTTAGAGGTGAATGCGTTTCTGCCAGGTAATTTGACAATCGATGTAGGGGATACCATTGAGTTCAGAATCGAATCTCACGAGCCTCACACAATTACATTCAATGCTCCCAGCCCGCTGCCGGATGCTTTCCTGGTTGATGCTGATGGACGCCTATTGGCAAACCCGGAAGTTTTCCTGGCTTCTGCTACAGTCACCGGGACACCAGCTTCCTCCGGTGTTTCCGCGAGACTTGCGGCCCAGTTTGATGGGGCGGCTTACGTAAATTCGGGGGTTCTCCAGAATCCGGGGGATACTTTTAGCGTTACCTTCACAAAGGCTGGCAGTTATGCATATACCTGCCTCCTGCACCCAGACATCATGAAGGGCACCATAACCGTCAATTCGGCGGGCACATCCTACACCAAGATGCAAAAAGATTACGATAAAGAGGCAGCAGTTAGCCTGGCCAAACACAAGACGGATGCGAAGGTATTCTTCGATAGCATAAATGTGCCAGCACCAGCTACAGCCTCAGACGGTACGCGCACCTTTACAGTTTTCGCCGGGGCCATGGATGACGTACATGGAAATGATTTCATGCACTTCTTCGGGGGCGAGAACCTTACCATAAAAGTTGGCGACAAAGTTACATGGTCTGTGGAGAAGAATGGCCCCGGGACGCCACATACGATCACATTCCTCTCGGGCGGGAGCGAGCCGGACCTGATCGCCCCAGAACTACAACCTTCAGGGCCACCAAAGCTCGTGCTGAATCCGAAGGTGGTTGAGCCTTCGCCACTGCCTCCAGCCCCTTACTCGGGCACTGGCTATTACAACTCAGGTCTAATTATCAAGGGAGGCCCGATGCCTCAGACATATACGCTCACCTTTACCAAAGCGGGCACATATGCGTACATATGTATCCTCCATAATGATGACGGCATGAAGGGCACGATTACTGTCTCGCCAAGCGGTGGGCAAGGTTATTGAGGTCGAGGCCACAGCCAGAAGCCTGAGGAGGGTCTGCAAAACCTGGAGATGATGCTGGCTGGTGCAAGTGTCGAGGATCTTGCCGAATTAATAGCGAGGGCTAGAGCCGCTTTACCTCCGGAGGTAATACAAGGCGGGTTCCAGCTTGCGCAGGGTATGCTCAGTGCCCAAGACTTGGCGGCGCTGAAGGCGAAGGTCGGGATTAAGTAAGACGCGGGATGGCGCAACCTGCCTGCTCTCTTAGCGCCAGATTATAGAGGGCTCGTTCCGCAGCGGGATGCGCTTGAACTCGTGCTTGGGATAGCCCACCATCATGGCGCCAAAGCACCTATGTCCGCCGGGCAGCGCCAGAGCGTTGATGAGAGCGGGGAAAGACGATGCCGCTGCCATAAAATACCCCGCCCAGCACGTCCCCAGCCCCTGAGAGTAGGCCGCCAGCTCCAGATATGTCAGCGCGATGGCGCAGTTCTCCTGAGCCAGTGAGGTATCCTTGGGCGCGTGAGCCACGATGAGGTGGGGCGCACCGCGCAGCACCCTGTCCTCACCGTGCTCCCAGGCATTCACGAAGATATCGAAGTGGAACTGTTCCATAAGCCGCGGAGATTTCTTGTTTAGCAAGTTCATCCAGTCGATGACCAGCCCGGCGAGTTTCCTGACCTCCGCGGGGTCTGCCACAACCAGCCAGTGCACTGACTGGGCGTTATGGCCCGACGGCGCATAGCGGGCGATATCTATCAGCTTGGCCAGTACCGCGTGAGGCACTGGTTTCTCTTTGTAGTCACGGATGGAGCGGCGGGACTTGAGGAGGTACTCCACCTGCTCCGCGGTGGGCATCAGCTCCTTGCTCACCGTCTCGCAGTCCTCAGGCTTCATGGCCTTGAGGCCGATGGCGGCGAAGGGGCACACGGCGACGCAGTGGCCGCAGGTATTACAGCGTTCCGCCTGGTCCGGGATTACCGTGGGCAGCGCCTTTGGGTCTAACATCTCGATGATGCGCGGCGGGCATTCCAGAACGCAGATGCCGCAGCGGGTGCATTTGGCATCGTCAACAGTGAACACGCTCATAGTTTTCTCTGATCAACCCCCTTTGTCCCCCTCCTTCTTTAGGAAGGATTGGGGGAGAATTAAAAAATTGGGGGACACCCCCAAGTCCCCCGGTCCTTCCGAGGAAGGACACCTCTGTGAAACCCTCTGCAGGAGAGGGGAATTCTGACTTTATTCCTGCAAAAGCAGGAATCTATTCCTTTTTATGCCGGGCGACGTTATCAGTGTACTCTCCCCACTCGCGACCGATGCTGGCCACCCATTCCTGTTGATATTTCCGTATATAATCGAAAGGGAAATCATCGAAGTGACCGTGATCTTTCACGTGCTCAATGTGCGGCTTGCCCCTGGCATTGAAAGCTGAGTCGCGGGCGTCGTGGATGCCGTCGAACTCTACCGGGACGAAGCCCATCTTGCGGCAGACTTCCAGGTCGTAGGCAGGGCTGGCATGGACCCACTTGCCGTCTATATATAGCTCGGCGTAGCCGTGCTGTATGAGCAGGTTGTCCCCGCCGATCATGGCACGGAACTTGGGTGAGAGGAGATGGTCTCGCACATCAACAAATCCCAAGCGGGCAGGTATCCCTGCGGCACGTGCCAGGGCCACCAGAAGTATAGCTTTATGCTGACAGTATCCGTTGCCCCGTTCCAGCGTCACGCTCGCCTTGTAGTCTTCGGGAGTGAAGCCAGGGGCGTAGGGGTTGTGCCTGATGCTGTCCCGGACAAAATAGTAGAGGGCGATAGCCTTCTCCCTGGGAGTGTTCAGCCCCCGGGTCAGTTCCCGCGCTTTCCCTTTAACCGCTTCGGTGTCCCAGTCGATAACCGCCGTGGGCTTCAAATATTTGTCCATAGCATTAGCGATGATAGGGGGCACAACGAGGGATGTCAAGGGTGGAAGGGGAGCCAAGCGAGGCGGAATCTGTGAGAAGATGGGGGAAACGATGGAAAGAGTACGAGGGCAATGCAACGTGGGACGTTAGTATATAGCGAAGGCTACGCTTCTACGTGGCTTTCTTGCCGCCTATTGGTTTTATTTCGGGGAGCTTAGGAGCCATTGCCATAATAGCCCCTTTGGCAATTTCAAATAGTGTGAAAGCATCATCGACGGACAATACTCGTTCAGGGTGCATAATAAGATTCCTATCATTATCTTTTATTTGTTGAAGTATAGCGATTGTTTCTTTAACACTCGGGTCATTGGATTTACGTAACTCAGCAATGTAGGCCCCCCAATTATCCAAATGGGCAGGTGCAGGTGTTGGCTTACAAATAGCTAGATAATATTGGTGCATTACGCCTTCGACTGCTCTTATAATGTGAAAGCCTGAAGCTGTAGGATTGTCAAATGCCAAACACCTTCCACTTTGCCGAATTTCGTCTATAACCTTATCGGTAATTTTAGCCCGAATGGATTCAGGCAGAGTTATTTCAGCTCGCTCGATGATGTCAGGAGTGGAATACGCACCCTTCTGTGTAACGTGATAAGTTGCAAGCGTCTGCAATTCTGCTAAAACAATAGTTTCAAAATCTCTAGCTCTATTTTGAACGTTGCCAAATAGCTGATCTGCAAAGGGGTTTATCTCGCTCCATTTCTCAGGTGGTGTTTCCCTAACCCATTTTTGCATTTCTAAGATAGCATTGATTAGTTCTGCCCCTTTAGCACGACAGACATTTAAACTAGAAAATGAGTTAAGGAGAGTGTACACATAACTATGAACGGGGAAAGAGGCAGTATAAATTTGAATTCTGTTGTCGGTTACCGAGGTAATTGTACTGAGGGCTCTAATGTGAGCGCCTACCTCCCAGAAAAATGGCAAATTTATCTTTTCCATAGGTGTACAACCCCTATTACTTCAAACATAACTATACTCCTGCTTTCGAACAAATGTCAACGATTATTGTTTACGGGCTTCGTACTACAGTGCTTTGACGTATGCTTCTTGTTCAAAATGACCCAAAACGCGAAAACAACACTATGTCCACACCGCTATTACCGCTGCATCTGAAGGATTCCCTGCGTCATGGAACAGGACGGCGACGCTGCGGCCGGCGGTCATTTCGGAATACTCAAGGATGGTGGCTCGCATTTCATTTCACCCACCCATATTACGTTCACCCTTCGACAGGCTCAGGGCGAACGGAGCATTCGTACCGTTCGTGGTGAGCTAGTCGAACCATGAACGGCATTTACTACGGGCTCCTGGATTCCCGCTCAAGGCGGGAATGACATTTAAGGGCGTTTTTCTACTACACTATTTTAACCAGAAGTCTGATTTGTGATATAATATAATTGTAGGTAACAATAAATATGGCGTTATGCCCATGCCGAAGGAACGGGCCTCCCTGTGACGAAGGGTGGGTTTGAGGGTTCGAGTCCCTCCGTGGAAATTTAAAGGCAGCCCATGAACAATGGTCTGCCTTTTTCTTTATGTCATGTTTTATATCTTGTCATCCCTGCGAAAGCAGGGATCCACGGGCTCCTGGATTCCCGCTCAAGGCGGGAATCTGTCACGAACATTACAATGTTCACCACGAAGAATGAAAACTTAGGATGTCATTCTGAGGAGTCCGCCTTCGCGGACGACCGAAGAATCTCTGATAATAGCGCAGAGCTAAGTACTGAGATTCTTCGCTAAAGCTCAGAATGACATAGAGACCTTAGCATTCTATTTTCAAAGCAATGACATTGAGGGCGTTTTATTGTATTCACACTTCTTGGTTGGGGCAGTGCTTGCCACCTCGACAAAAGCCCTAAAAAGTGGTATATATTTACTAGCGGGTGATCGCCCCACTGAGTTATGTGGGAACGAATCAACGAACTAAGCAGGTAGGCCAGGTATGATGCCTGGTCTACTTGTTTTTTTATCTATAGCTATGTCCATACTGCCACGACCACTGCGTCTGAGGGGTTGCCTGCGTCGTGGAAGAGGACGGCGACGCTGCGGCCAGAGACCATCTCGGAGGCGGGGATGGCTCGCGAGGTGGGTATGTTCTCCAGCCAGACGCTGAGGCTACCCGCGATTTGGACGGTAGCAAGATAAGTGCCGCTGTCAAATGATTTGAGGATTCCTTTTTTGATCATGTCTTTGTCAACCCCCTATGTCCCCCAATCTTGGGGGACTTTAGAAATGGGGGACACCCCCAAACCCCCGGCAGGAAGTGTCCTGCACTTCTGAAATACTCCTAGCCCCCTCCCTGAACGAGTCAGGGACAAGTTTAGAAAAGGGGGGGTCTTTTTTGTGTCATTGCGAGGAGTCCGACTTAGGCGGACGACGAAGCAATCTCCTCGTTAGCCAAAGGGTGCAGTGAGATTGCTTCGCTGCGCTCGCAATGACATGGGATATTACACTCCTCCTAGGCCGATTTTCAGGGTGTAAATGCTTTTCCGGGTATCATAGGTATGTTGGAGCGAGAGGACGCGGCGTTTGGCGGCGGTCAGGCCGGCGAGAGCGTCGGTGATCTCGATGACATCGTATAGCTCCTGGCCGCAGTTCAGGGGTACGACCATGTAGCCATCCGTTGACTCGATGGCAGCGTGCCTGAGCAGGGCCTCGCCCCGGGCGTGCGCCTCCGCTTCCGTAGCCAGATTTATGTCATGTACCTGCGTCAGCCGGTCATATACCAGGTCGATCTCCTCCCAGTCCCAATCCTCGGTCATGACGACGTAGGACGGCAGGCCAAAGACCTGCACGCGGTTGGCTTGTTTGGAGCGTTTCAAGTATTCGGCTTCCAGTATGGCGTGACTGATGCCATAGGCATAGACGCTGCTATCCGAGGCCTGCGGGTTGACAACATAGCCGCAGTTGCCCCTGAAGAACAGGACGTCGGGCACCATGGAGAGGAGGCGCAGCACAGCGGTCTTGCCGCTCTCACCGGGACTGATGGTGAAGGCGGGGCAGTGGTTGACCAGGGCATCGCTGTAGCTGAAGGAGGAGAACTCCAGGCCGGCCCGCGCCATGATGAAGTTGAGCAACTGAAATACGCTTTTGTCGTCTGCAGCCCAGGCAAACTGGCGTCGGGCTTTCCATCTATCGAGAAGGCCCCAGGCATCGGAGGCATAGAGACGGAGGACTGACGACGGGGGACGGCAGACGTATGTCCAGCCCTCTATCCAGCAGGCAGGGCCGGAGGAGGCCTCGGCACCCTGCATAGTGCGATATCCGGGACTGAACAGTATCTCGGAGCCGAGCTTTATCGGAGACGGGGGCCCGGAGTAGCGGCCGTCGTCGTTTCTGAGGTCTATTTGAATCTTTCCTGAGGTAGGGCTAGTGTGAGCGTTCAGCGCGATGACATCGTTGGTGACATCCAGCGAGGAGGGCAGGAGCGGGGCACGCCAGACCCCGTAAGGAGTGGACAGCCAGGCGTGGGTGCTGCCGTGTGCCATCGCCACGCCGTAGTTGGAAGTTAGGTTAAGGGGCACAGGCTCGCGCCACAGGTTTGAGATGTATTCGGCGGTGACCAGCGAATGAGACCAGTAGGGACGGCTGTAGGAGGCTGTGCCAGTGTATTTCTCTACGAAGAAGATACGGAAGATGTCGGGGAGGTCGACGTAAGGGCAGCGGAACTCCACATTGGAGCCGGGGCTGGCTGCGGCGAGCTCCGCTAAACTCGACCAGGAGCCCGGGCTTTGGGAGTAGCCATCGCCGTAAACGCAGGTCCAGACCTTGTTCTTGCCGGCGCTGTCCTGGCCGCAGACGATCAGGTTCCAGTCGCCCCAATAGGTGCAGCAGATGCCTGCAATGGCGGCGGTGCTGTTGCTCCAGGCGGAGGGAGAGCCCCAGCTTCCGCCTGTCCTTTTGATGACATAAACTGTGCCTGCCACGGAATAGAACAGGCAGACCACGTCGCTGTTGTTGATGGCTGCGGCGAGCCAGCCCACCGTTGCGCTGGCGGTGGTTATGGCCGTGGCGCTGCCGAAGGTAGCGCCATAATCGGTGCTTTCCCTGACCGTAATGGTGCGCTGGTCGGTGTCCACATAGAACAGGAGCACGTGGGAGCTGCGGCTGGCCAGGGCGATGCCGGAGGCACTGGACACTGGACAGACCGCTGTCCAGGGGCTGAAGTCGCTGCCCGGCCCGGGGCTGGCAACGCGTTGTCGGTAGAGCTGGTAGCTGGTTGGGTTGACCCTGGCGCGCACCAGAGAGCCGTCGCCGGGCACGGCGACGGCATGGTGGAAATCGGGCTCGCTGCCGCTATAGAGCCTGGCCCAGTTGAGACGGGTTATCCCAGCCACACGGTCCAGTATCTCTACCTTGGCATGAGGCAGGCGGGCGCTGGATTTCTGAGCTGCGAGAAGTGTTGATGATAGGGTTCTCATTTTAGATTCCTAAATAGGGGCGCATGCCATGCGCCCCTACATTTTATGAACTATCCCTACTTTTTGCTTTTTCGGCCTTTGCTGGAAGCGGCTTTCCTGTAGTAGTGCTGCATGATGAGGCCGAACTGCAGGATGGTGGCGCCGATGACCTCGCTGGGCAAATTGATCCACCTGTGAGCCAGCCACAGCATCACTATGGTGAGTACCGTTATCAGAGCGAGCCTGTCGTTAAATGTTGTCCAGCCCATACAATGCCTCCACTGCTATATCTAGGGTATGGGATAGAGCTGGCGCACGCGCACTGTGTTCTTTTTGCTGTGCTTCACCAGACCTTTCATGAACTCTGCCAGCCTGTCCTGTCCCCAGGCAAGGTAGCTGCGCCAGGTATCAGCGCCGCCTACATTGGCCCGGTTGGTGGCGAAGCTGGCCCACTCGATGGCAGCGTAGGCGGCTGCACCCAGCGCCACCTGGTCTTCGAGCTTGGGTGGAACGGTGGAGCTATCGGCATTAAGAGTATGCAGTTTGCCGTAGTAGACATAAACATCCTCGCCCTCGCCGGGCAAGATGTTGGTGAGCAGGGTCAGGGTGTCGGTCCAGACGCTGAAACGTATATAAGACGGCGGATAGTTGCCCACGGGATACTCCACGGCCTCTATCTCCACCAGGTCGCTAAGCGAAGACAGGGACAGGTCGCGGCTCTCAGCGGTGGTGCTGAGCGTGGCCTTGGCCTCGAGGGGACAGGACAGGCTCAGCTCGCGCACTGCACGGTCGATGTGACGGTTCAACTCGCTGTCAGTCCAGCGGTAGTTTTGAGAGTCCTCGTCGTGAAGGTCTTTGCGGATTCGAGACCTCATATCATTGAGGTTCATTAGGTTCCTCCTAGCCTTTCGTGTGTAGGGGCACGGTGCACCGTGCCCCTACGGTTTCGCTAATTGCGGACGCCGATGAGCTTGGCTAACTTCAGGGTGTTAAACAGGGCCAGGGCAACGTACCATTTGACCCTGGTGCGCGTGGCGTCCTTAGTCTCCAGGCTGCCCACACGCTCCACCTGGAGGCTGCCGGGCGCGGTGAGGCCGGCTATTGCGCCCTCGCCGTACCTGAGGGCGTAGACGGTGGAGCAGTCGGTGGATACGCCTACCGTCTTGTTATCGGCAATCCAGTCGTTGACGCCGATGGGGATGCCGCTGTAATACTGCACCATCTGGCCGAACTGGTTGCGGTCAAACTCCATGATGCCGCTGCCCGAGCCACGGCTCAAAGCGGTGAGCTTGCGCCGGCTGCGTTTGCTCATGAGGAGCATATCGGGCTTGCCGCCTTTAATCTTGTCAATCAGCTCGTCCAGCTTCTCCAGGGCGAGCGTGCCTCCGTCGGCACCCATGCTCAGGGTCTGCCCCGTGACGCAGAGCTTGTCCAGGCCGTTGAAGGCCTTGGCGTCGCTTGAGGTATCGCCATTGATGAAGGTGTCGTCGAACTTTTGCTGCACCGCCTTGGCCTTGAGCTGCACCACTGCAGCCTCGAGGTCCTGGATATTGCTGCGGGTCTTGGCCAGGAAATTGTCCACATCGGCGTCGCCGCCCAGTATCTTGAGGGTGGCCGTCTGCTGGGTGAAGGTGGGTGTGGACTCGGCCCAGGTGTCGCCTACATCGTAGAAGGCTACGGTGGGAGCCTGGTTCTCCTGGTTGTAGGTCAGGCCGTTGCCCACGATCTCGATGAAGGGCAGCACCTGGAGCACCGGGCTATCATAGATGATGGTCTCGATGACGCCCATTAACAGGACGTCGTTGGAAAGTTTAGCTGCCTCTGCTAAAGTTAATGCCATGTTCTTTATCTCCTCTTACTTTTAGTGTTTGCCGGGTAGGGTTGGAGCATCTGCTCCAACCGAGCTAGGGTAAATCAACCCCCTAATCCCCCATTCTTGGGGG
>Ga0315280_10000784_pt1 | contig 57643 bp, 51 predicted proteins | sample YL17G06_40_MG_FD_203697 | JGI IMG/M metagenome (GOLD analysis project Ga0315280, IMG submission 203697) | Sediment microbial communities from Yellowstone Lake, YNP, Wyoming, USA - YL17G06_40 | ecosystem: Environmental > Aquatic > Freshwater > Lake > Sediment | place: USA: Wyoming | collected... | reverse complement strand
TTTCGGGGCTTACTGCCTTCACTTGCGTTACGGCTGACCATCTGCTGCCCGTAGGGCTTCGCACCATTCGTTACCTCCTGATACGCCCACGTTCATTCCGGCCGGGCGGCTACCTTTGACCGGGCAGGATTGAGTACCTGCTGGACTGCACCAGCTTTGCTTGGCGCACACTTCGTTTCGCATGATTGCCTCTTCCCGCTTCAAACTTGAAACGTCACACTTCAAACTCCTCTTCAAATTGGCTTCGTTTTGCACGATTCGCACAGGTGAAAGCATGGAATTCCTATTCGAGTGGTGGGATTGTCGCGCTTCGTCGTCTCGAGAAGTCGGAGAACAAGATGTCGCGCCTTTGGGCTGGGAGATCCCGGTTCAGCGTGGCATGGGCTTCCAGCCCATGAATCATCGGCAGGATGCCGATGCCACAAAACCCCACGGGCAGGATGCCCGTGCCACTTTTCATACACGCTCTGGGGCCGGGAGATCCCGGCCCGGGGTTTGGGCGTGACCGCAGGCTCTGGCGGCCCCTCCGCATCGACGGTCCGGCCACCGATGCGTCATTCATAAAAAGACGCTTCTCGATGCCTGTATGTTACGCAAAAATCTAAAATCAGGAAGGAATTCTCTCTCCCAACCAGTCGCGTAGGGTGGGCTGTGCCCACCAATTCAGCTACCCCGGCTGCGCGAAATTGATGGGTTCCGGGTGGCAGCGGCAAGCGCAGCTTGCCGATGGCTTGTGCGATGCGCGGCAACACCATCGGCAAGCTCCGAAGACTTCGCTTGCCGCTGCCACCCACCAGTTTAGGGTGATCGCGGTACCACGGAGACTCAACCGCCCAAGCCGAGCAGGGCGACCAGCTTCTTGACCAAAGGCTTGAGCAGCGCGTCGCTGGTGGCCTTCTTCTTGATCTTGACCGACCACCGCCCGTCCTTGTCCCGCGCGAAGTCGATCTGCGTCTGCAGGGCCACGAGCAGCCCGGCGATCAGGTAGGCGCTTTCCATGACGCCGGGACTGAACGACCTCACTTGCGCCCCGCTGGCCATCGCCTCGACAGGACCGGCAAAGCGAGGGTCTTTCGCCAAGAGTTCCATCGCCGCCGTGGCCGCTTGGCTGTCACTCGGGCAGGGTGTATCCCTCGTATCCAAGGCCCGCGCCAGCACGCGAACGAGATCGGCCCGATCCGGGCTGGCCGGCACCTGCCCCTGGTGCGCCTCCCCGATGAGCCCCACAACGCGCAGGGCCTGGTAATCCGTCACCGGTTGACTTCTGTCATCTGTCATTGAAGCGATCTCCCTTATCCCTTGGGCAGGTCCCCCAACCCTGCCTGCTGCCATAGCTCCGTCATCCGAGTCTTGTCTCCCTGCGGTGCCGCGCCAAGGGAACTCATGAAGTTCTGTGCGGCTTGTGCAGCCTCATAGGGGGCATGGCGATTGTTGAAGGCCCGTATGCTCTTGATGAACCACTCGCCCGACTCGACAAGACGCCCTTGTAGACCCGCCAGGACTCCCAGTTGGTTGTGGGTGCTGCCCGCGCAGATCTCGTTGCCTTGCTTTTCTGAGATCTCGAGGCTTTTGAGATACCACTTCTCGGCGTTCTTGAAGTCCCGGCGCTCCTCGGCGATCATGCCCAATTGGTGGTAGGCGCCGGCCGCGTCCTGGTCGTTCCCTTGTTTCTCTCTGATTTTGAGGCTCTTGAGACACCACTTCTCGGCGGTCTCGAAGTCCCCCCGCTCCTCGGCGATCCGGCCCAACTGGTGGTAGGTCCTGGCCGTGTGGTGCTCAATGCCGAGCTTCTCGGAGATTTGGAGGCTCTTGAGATACCACTTCTCGGCGGTGTCGAAGTCCCGCCGCTTTTGGGAGATCATGCCCAATTGGTGGTAGGTGAGGGCCGCGCCGTGCTCGTTGCCCTGCTTCTCAGAGATTTGGAGGCTCTTGAGATACCACTTCTCGGCGGTGTCGAAGTCTCGTCGCTCCTCGGCGATCATGCCCAATTCGTGGTAGGCGCACGCTACGACCCTGCTGTCCCCCCGCGCGTAGCGGCTTTCGACGAGTCTGTCGAACAGCCGCTCGGCGGTATCGAAGCTGAGCATCTTCAGGGCGTAGACAGCTAATGACTGCGTCAGTGCGCCTAAGGCCCGATCGTCCAGCGACTCCGCCAAGGACAGGGCTGCGTGGAAATTGGCGCTGTGGACATGGAAATAAGGACGCTGCTCGTGAAGCTCTTTCGGCGCCAAGGTGTCGGCGAGCCTCCCCATGACATCCACGAACGCCCGCTGCCAGGATTCGAGCTCGGCGCCGGCGGCCTGTGTCAGCACCGTTGCGCGCAGGAAGCCGGTGAGGGCCGGATGGAGCTCGTAGATCGCCTGCCCGCGGTCGCGAACCAGTCCCGCCGTCGCCAAGGCGGAGAGAAGGCGGTCGATCTTCCGGCGCGTGACCTGCGCTTGACTCGCGCCTTTGGCCATCAACTCCAAGTCGTCCGCATCTACAAAGCGGTCATGTAAGCCCAGGGGCACGAGCGCGGGACGCAGGTCCTTCGGCAAGGCGTCCTCGACGAATCGCAACGTGGCGTAGACCTTCTTCTGGGTCGGGTCGGCGCCGGTCCCGTCCGCTGCCAGATTGCCCTGCAACTCCTGGAGGATCGATTTGGCGGTGCGTCCGCCTTCCAGGCGGGGCAGGACGGCCCGCATGAGCAGGGGATGTCCGTCCAGGGTGTCCATCAGTGCGGCAAGGTCGGGGTCTGCGCGGTTGGTCCCAATGCCGAGGTTGCGGAGGATGGCCGTGCAGAATTCCCACCGGGATTCGCCGGTCAGGCCGCCGAGAGGCAGCTTGTAGCGCAGAGGGGCCGGCAGCCAAGTTTCCTCGCTGCGGCTGGTGATCAGGACCTTGCTCCGCCCGCCCTGGATCGCCTGGAGGAAGCGGCGCAGGAGCTGAAGGTCGTCGGGCCGGAGCAACGGATCAATCCCGCCGGCCTCGTTGCCCGAGGCGGATTCGAAGTTGTCCCAGACGAGGATCAGGCGGTTCTCACGCAGGGCTTTGCCCAGCGCCGCGAGCTTCTGGTCCGTACCAAGCGTGGTGAACTCGCTGCCAAAGATCGCTGTGCCGATGCCGTTGAGGACGTACTCGGCGGTGTGGATGTCGTTGAAGGTGAACCAAAGGCACCCGGCGCCGAGACCTTCCGTCTGCCTGAGCCACTGGAGAAAGCCACGTGCGAGCGTGGTCTTGCCCACCCCGCCCAGCCCATGAATGAGGATCGCGGGCGGGTTGCGGAGCAGGGCCCGTTCCAGGGCCAGGATGGCGCTGTCGCGGCCGATGAAGCCATAGGGGTTGTCCTTATCCGTGGCCTCCTCGGGCAAGGCGGCGGTCGCCTGGTCATCTTGCTCGGGTTTGGTTTCTGTGACGAAGGACAGGTCCGCCGGCTGCTGCTGATAGACCACAGGGACGAGCCAGTCTTTGAGTGGATAGGTCCCCCGCGCACAGACCCGGCCGGGATGGGCGAGCATAGCGGCCCGGCCGGCACGCGTCGGCTCCGCCAGGTTGCCCGTTTCGAGCAGGCGTCGGTAGAAAGCGGGCAGGAATTGTTGGGCCCCGCTGACATAGAGCGACCAAGCCATCGCCACGACCGACCGAATACCGGCGCGGACCAGAGATGCGGCCACGGAAGCGAAGGCGCTTTCGGCGTTCTCATCGATGGTTGCGGATTGGCAGGCGTTCAGAACGACCATCGGAATGCGGAACTCGTGCAAAGTGGCACTGAGCGTCTCAGACGGTATCCGGTCGGGCTTCCCATCGACTGTTTCAAATACGAGCCGTCCCTGCGAGGCGAAGGTGTGGCGATTCTCCGGCTCAGTTCCCATGTGCCCCTGGTCACGATTCACGCCGTAGCCGCCGTGGCCGTCGAAGTGCAGGATGTGATAGTGGCCGGGCCGGCGGCCGAGTTCCTCGCGGAGGGCATCGAACGTGGGCGGACGCAGGACCGTCACGCAGGCGGCGAGCCGGTTTGCCTCGATCTGCTCGACCAGGGCGCGGGAGATGGAACGATACTCCACGTCGCCCTCGAACGGGCGGGCTGTGACCAGCAGGATGTTGAGGCGGTCGTGTGGGAGGTTCTCGGGCAGGGGCGGCGGGTCGGCCACGTTATTGAGCTGACGCTCGATGTGGCACTTGTGGGCCAGGTAGCCCCGCTCAGGGTCATAGAGGGCCTCCCACGGCCAGGCCAGGACAGTGGGCTCGTTGGCAATGATGCGCAGTTGCAGGTGCTCCATGCCATCCCGAACCGCGTCGTGATACCAGTCCCGGCCCTTGCCCGCCAGGAATAGGGCCGAGAAGGCGTGCGTGCCCCACGCCTCCAGGACCTGGGTCACACGGTCGGCCCGATCCGTGTTGGGCGGGAACGGGTAGTCCAGGAACTGCTCCAGATACCAGCGTAGCTCCCGCCGGAGATGGCTGCCGGGCAACTCCTTGGTGCCGAACTCCTCCGGCGGGGTGATCTTCGCCACGGCGGGCGTGGTGTCGGAGGGATCGCAACGAATCACCGTGAACGCCGGCGGATCGCTTTCGGGAACGTGTTGAACGATCAAAGTCCGCACTGTCGGGACCTCCGCTTCTTCTGATGATCCACAGTCGTCTCAAGACCGGGCGAATCGCTTCCCGCCCGGACGAATGCCAGTATCCCCGATGTCGCGACAACGATCAAGAGAAAACAACGGTCCGCCAGAGTTCGAGTGCGGCCGGCATACGGGTGCATGACCGTCCTTGCCAGCCTCTGGGCGGAACGGCTGATGGATTTGTGCAGGGCAAAGGAAAAGGGGACATTCTACTTCTCCCCTTCTCGGAGGGAAAAGTAGAATGTCCCCTTTTCCGCTGGCGGTTTGTACCGGGCCCAGACACAGGCGCAAGAACGGTCATACACCCCCGGCATACATCTGCCTTGACGCACTTGTCGACGGTCCATAGAATGCGAAGCCTAAGTAGCATGGGCATCTTGCCCATGATCGGAGATCCATGGGCGGGACGCCCATGCTACTTTCACGGGCGGCTTGCCCGTGACCATGAATTCATGGGCGCTCGCGCCCATGCTACGAAGGCAAAGCAATGATCGGAATCAATGAGAACTATCTAAAGCTCCGGGCGGGGTACCTGTTTCCGGAGATCGGCCGGCGTGTCCGGGCGTTCAAGCAGGCGCATCCAGGCGCGAAGGTTATCAGCATGGGCATCGGCGATGTCACGCAACCGTTGGCGCCGACGGTGGTCGAGGCCATGCACCGGGCCGTGGACGAGATGGGCCGGCAGGAGACCTTCCGGGGCTATGACGACAGCGGCGTCGGCTACGAATTCCTGCGGCAGGCGATTATCGACAACGATTTCGGCGCCCGTGGCGTCGCTCTCGACCTGGACGAGGTTTTCGTCAGTGACGGCACGAAGTCCGATACCGGCAACATGCAGGAGATCTTCGGTATCGACAATGTCGTCGCTGTGGCCGATCCGGTCTATCCGGTCTATGTCGATACGAACGTGATGGCGGGGCGGACGGGTGGCGAGCCGGACGCGCAGCAGCCCTTCAGTCCGGGGCCGCCCTTGCGTGTCGAGGGCATCCTGTCCTCGAACCGCGGGCAAGATGCCCGCGACACGAAAGAGCAAGGGCAAGGGGTCCCCAACGCAAAGTACCGCGTTGGGGAGCCCCAAGATGCCCTCGCCACGAGCGCGGGCCAGTTTGCCGGGATCGTCTATATGCCCGCCACGGCCGAGAATGGCTTTGTCCCCGAACCGCCGGACCGGCCGGTGGATATGATCTACCTGTGCTTTCCGAACAATCCGACCGGGGCCGTAGCGACGAAAAGCGACCTCGCCAAGTGGGTCGAGTACGCCCGTACGAACAAGGCCGTGATCTTCTTCGACGCCGCCTACGACGCCTACATCAAGGACGCGACGCTTCCGCATTCGATTTACGAGATCGAGGGGGCCAAGGACGTTGCCATCGAATTTCGAAGCTGCTCCAAGACGGCGGGCTTCACGGGCGTTCGCTGTGCCTACAGCGTCGTGCCCAAGCAGCTCAAGGCCTTCACTCGGGACGGCAGGGCGGTTGAAGTCAATCCTGTCTGGCGACGCCGGCACACGACGAAGTTCAACGGCGTCTCGTACATCTCCCAGCGAGGGGCCGAAGCGATCTACAGCCCGCAGGGCAAGAAGCAGGTCCAGCAGACAATTGACCTCTACATGAGCAACGCGCGCCTGATCCGCGACAGGCTCACGAAGCTGGGCTACACAGTCTATGGGGGTCTGAACGCACCGTACATCTGGGTCCGAACGCCGAAGGGCCTGGGTTCGTGGGAGTTCTTCGATCTGCTCCTGAGCCAGGCCAACGTCGTCTGCACGCCGGGGGCGGGTTTCGGCCCGGCGGGCGAAGGCTACGTCCGGCTGACGGCCTTTGGCCTGCCGCAGAACGTCAAGGAAGCGCTGGACAGACTCAGGAAGTTGGAAGTTTGATGGTTGATTGGTGATTCGAGGAGGCTGTCGGCCGGCGCTCCTCAAATCATAAATCAAAAATCAAAAATCAGAAATCAACCATGTGGGTGACTGCATATATCGGGTTGGGAGCCAATTTGGGGGACCGCGAGCGTACGATCCGCGCGGCACTCCAGATGGTGAGCAGCGACGGGTGCATCGAGGTGACGCGCGTTAGCGACCTCCGGGAGACTGCGCCTCTGGGGCAGATGGCACAGCCTGACTATCTTAATGGCGTGGCCGAGATCAAGACGAGGCTGGGGCCGCAGGAGTTGCTGCAGCGGTTCAAGACGACGGAAACCGCGCTCGGACGACAGCCTCACACGAAATGGGCCGCGCGGACGATTGATCTCGACCTACTGCTTTACGGTGACCGGATCATCCGCGAGAACGGGTTGATCGTACCTCACCCGGACGTTCACCTGCGCTCGTTCGTGCTCGACGGACTGTGCCAGCTCAATCCCGATCTGGTTCACCCGCTGCTCAAAGAGCCTATGAGCGAGCTCTCGCAGCGTTTGGGAGGCGGCAATTTCATCCTCGATCCGGACGCTCCCCAGCTTGTCAGTGTCGCGGGCGTCATCGGGGTGGGCAAGACCACGCTGGCCAAGAAGCTCGGGGAAGTCCTGCGGGCCCCGGTCCTGTTCGAGCCCTACGATACCAATCCTTTCCTGCCCCAGGTCTATGCCGGCAAAAGCGAATTGGCCCTGGACTCCCAGTTGTACTTTTTGGTGTATCGGTCACAGCAGCTCGGCAAAGAGGCCCTGCCGTCCGGCGGGATCACCGTGACGGACTACGTCTTCGACCAAGAGATGATCTACGCCCGGCGGCTGCTCAACCCCACGCAGTTGGAACTCTACGAGAGCATCTATCGGCCGTTTTCGCAGCGGGTGACGAGCCCCGCGCTGGTGATCCACGTGCAGGATTCGCCCGCCCATTGCCTGGAGCGGATTCGGCGGCGCAGCCGGCCCTATGAGCAAGGGGTCGCCCTCGAGTTTCTCGAAGCACTGGACGGCGACTATCGACGTATGTTTGACGGTTGGAAGGCATGTCCGGTGCTCCGCGTACCCGCCGCGCGGCTGACCGGCTACGCCGAGACGGTAGTCGAACACTTGGTCCTTCAGGTCAGAGCGTATATCGCGTCCTCGTAGGGTGGGTTCTTAACCCACGCTGACCCGATGTATGCGTCCTAACGCGTGGGTTAAGAACCCACCCTACATAACTGGGAACTGACAATGCAGGTAGCAACGACAATCGCGGAAATCAGGGCATGGGTGAGAAAGACCCGTGCGGCGGGGAGAACTGTGGGTTTTGTGCCGACGATGGGTGCCCTGCACGTCGGTCATGTCTCGTTGATTCAAGCGGCCGTCGAGCGGTGCGATTATGTGGTCGTCAGTATCTTCGTCAATCCGACGCAGTTCGGTCCAGGCGAGGATTTCGAGAAATACCCCCGACCCCTCGCAAAGGATCTGTCGCTCTGCGAGCAGCACGGCACGGACGCGGTTTTTGCCCCCAGCCGGACGGAGATGTATCCCCGCGACAATCTGACGTGGGTGACGGTGGAAGAGGTGTCCGAGCCGTTGTGTGGCCGGTTCCGCCCGGGCCACTTCCGGGGCGTCGCCACGGTCTGCGCGAAGCTCTTCAACATCGTCGGCGCCGATCGCGCCTTTTTTGGCCAGAAGGACGCCCAGCAGGTGGCGGTCATCCAACGGATGGTCGCCGACCTCAATCTGCCGCTGGAGATCGTCGTGTGCCCGACGGTGCGCGAACCGGATGGGCTGGCCATGAGTAGTAGGAATCAGTATCTCAGCCCCCAGGAAAGAAAAGAGGCCCCGGTAATCTACCGCGCGCTGCAAAGGTCTGCCGAGTTGATCGGCAAGGGCGAGAAGAACGCGGCCAGGATTACCGACGAGATGTCCGAAATCCTCCGGCGGGTGCCCGCTCTGCGGGTCGAGTACGTGAGCATCGTGGATGCCGAGAGTCTGGCGGATCTCCAGCAAGTCAAGGGCAGGGTCTTGGTGGCCATCGCGGGCCGGCTTGGCTCGACCCGGCTGATCGACAATATCGTGGTGGACGCGACCCCAAGATAGGATATAATGCCGCCGAGATAAGAGGCGATCCATAGCATGAGCGGCGTAATGATATGTTGATAAAAGTGCTCAAGAGCAAGCTGCATCGGGCCCATGTGACCGAGGCAAAACTGCACTATCCCGGCAGCATCGAGATCGACGAGAGTCTCATGTGGGCGGCGGGGATCGTGCCCTATGAGGCCGTCACGGTGGCGGACCTGAACAACGGCAATCGGCTGGAAACCTATGCGGTTCCCGGCGAGCCCGGCTCCGGCCGGGTCGTGATTCTCGGGGCGGCCGCCCGATTGGTCCAGCCGAAGAACGTCATTATCATCTTCAGTTTCGCCTACTGCACGCCGGAAGAAGCCGCCGAGCTCGAACCCAAGATCGTGGTCTTGGATGAGAATAATCGAATCGTAGAGAAAACGTAGTTTGAAGTGGGAAGTGTGAAGTTGGAAGAAAAAGGTCGGACACACGCCGCAACTTGAAACTGAACACTTCCAACTGGAAACTGCGCGAGTACCTTGCCCAGCTTGGACGGAGCCGATAGTAGCCCTATGCATCCCGAATTCTTTGAGATCCCGCTCATTCACCTGACGATCAAGAGCTATGGCTTGATGATGGTCGTCGGGTTCCTGTCGGCCGTGACGGTCATCCGCTATTTGAGCCGGCATTTCACCCGCGATCCCCAGTTGATTACGAACGCCGCCTTGTACGCGCTGATTGCGGGTGTCGTCGGGGCGCGGGCCTTCTTCGTCATCCACTACTTCGACCAATTCCGCCACGATCTCTGGAGCGTCTTCGCGATCTGGAACGGAGGCTTGGAGCTCATCGGCGGCGTCATGGCAGCGATCCTGGTGATCGTCTTATACGGCCGGTACCACAAAGTGCCCATCCGTCATTACATGGATGTCCTGGCGATCGGCCTGACGGCTGCCCTGGTGTTCGGCCGCATCGGGTGCTTCCTGAACGGCTGCTGCTACGGCCAGCCGACGGACCTGCCCTGGGGCGTGCGCTTTCCGTACGGCTCGTATTCGTACAGCAGTCAGGTCCAGCCTGATCTCGCCCGGCATCGGCCGCAAGCCTATTTCACCTTGCCCCCCGGGTATTTCGGCTACACCAATGAGAAAGGCGAATACATCCCGGAGCTCAAGCCGACGAAGTACCTCACGCCGGAGCAAAGGGAACTGGTAACGAAGGGGCCCTATCGTGAGCTGCCGGTTCACCCCACGCAACTGTATTCCTCCGCGGGCGCAGTCCTGCTCGGCCTGATTCTTTACGGCTTCTGGCGGCGAGCCCGGCGGGCGGAGGCGCTCGGACGATACGGCCTGCTCACCAGGCCGGGTTCCGTATTCAGTCTCATGTTCATCTTCTACGCCATCATGCGCTTCTCTGTCGAGATGATCCGCGACGACAATCCCTTCGAGACGGCGGGTTTGACCATCGCCCAGCTTCTGAGCCTAGTCCTGGCCGTTCTTGGCATTCTCCTCGCGATCTACTTCACGCGCAGCCAGCCGGAGAAGCTCCCGTCGCCGAAGTCGAAGTGAGTAACCCGACCCTGTCATGCTGAAGGCCCCACATGGTCTTGCCGCCTCGCCTGTCATCAGAATTGATGATGGCCATCTTCTTTGCTGTTTTCTCCCGTACGTGCAAATACTGAGGGCAATCGGCGCAGATGCGCGGAAACAATCCGGAAATCATGGTCGTAAATCAAACTGTTGATTGACATTCAGCAAGATTCCGCCGAGAATCAGGAAAGCAGAAGCAGACGAGTTCTCGTAGTGGTCCTCCCGCCCTTCGCAGGCGTGGAAGAACGGGCAGCGGTAGAGGCAAATGGGTAGGCAAAAACCCGCTTTCGTGCGACGGACGCACCACCTTGGTCAGCGGTGGCCCGGGCACCGGCAAGACTCTGCTGGCCATCATTCAAGGCCAGACGCGAAAGATCGGAGCCAGACGGATCGTGATCGATGCGATCGATGTCCTGCTGCGCATTTACGATGATGCGCGCCGGGAGGATGACAGGGACTGTCCATCGTGGAGAATGAGGGAGATCGTCATGTCTGCACGTGCAGAAAAAGGACGAGGCAAAAACAAGAGAAGCGGTACCGGGAAGGGGGCGCAGTACAACCTGCGCCTGTTTGTGGCGGGAAACGAGCCGAATTCGGTCCTCGCCAGGACTTCCCTGGCCAGGATCTGTTCCGAACACCTGGAGGGCCACTGCGACGTCGAGATCATCGATGTGCTGAAGGACCTCCAGCCGGCGCTGCAGGAGGGCATCCTGGTGACGCCGGCCCTGGTCATTCGCCACCAGCAGGTGCGGTCGGTCATCTTTGGGAATCTGACAAACATCGATCGAGTCTTGGCCGCGTTAGATGTTGGGAGCGAGCCATCATGATGACAGCACGCAGACTAACCTACCAGGAGCTCCAAGCCAGGCTTCTGGAGACGGAGGACCTGATCGGCGCTCTGCGCAACCATGAGGTCGATGTGATTGTGGGCGACGAGCAGATTGCCGTCGTGCATCCGCGCGAGGTGGAGGAGGCTCTGGAGAAAGCCCGCAAGGAGCTCGAACGGCGAGTCGTCGAGCGGACGGCGGAGTTGGCCCAGGCCAATCAGCAGCTCCGGGAGACCATCGAAGACGAGAGGCGAACCCAGGGGCAATTGGAGCACTACGCCGGCCAACTGCGCGATCACGCCGAGCTGTTGGACCTCGCGCATGATATGATCTTCGTCCATGACATGGACGGGAGGATCATCTTCTGGAATCGCGACGCGGAGCTGGCGTACGGCTGGACGAAAGAGGAGGCCCTGGGCCAACTGAGTTGTGAGTTGCTTCACACGGAATTCTCCGAGCCCCTGATCCGCATCACCGCACGAATTATCAAGGACGGCTGGTGGGAGGGAGAGCTCGTCCAAACAACCCGCGACGGCCGCCAAGTGGCGGTGGCGACGCGCTGGGCGCTGCGCAAGAAGGCCAGTGGACAGCCCGCCGCCATTCTTGAAATCGACAACGACATCACCGGCCGCAAGCGGGCCGAGCAGGAGATGGCCAGCGCCCGGCGTTTCGCGGAGAGCATTGTCGATACGATCCAAGAGTGCCTGGTAGTGCTGGATCCGCAACTCAAGATCATTTCGGCGAACCGTTTGTTCCACGAGACATTCGGGACGACGCCTGCGCAAGTGGAGGGCCGGCCGCTACGGACTTTGGAGAGCGGACTGTGGGCCAAGGACGAGTTGTACGATAAGCTCAGAGACACGCTGACGTTGGACGGCAGCTTTGAGGGATTCGAGGTGGAGCTGGGCGGCGTCCAGCCCAAGGCCTTCGTACTGAACGCCCGGCCCATCCGCCAGCCGGCCCCTGGAGCCGAGACGATCCTGCTGGCGATTCAGGATATCACCTTGCGTAAGAGGCAGGAGCGTGAGATCAAGGCGGACAAGGAGCAGTTGAGCTCGCTGACCGAAGAGCTGATGTTAGTCGAGGATCGCCAGCGCCGCCAGATTGCTCAAGCCCTGCACGATTCGGTCGGCCAATCCCTGGCCTTTTCGAAGCGGGAGCTGAACCTGCTGCGTCAGCGTGCTTCGGACGAGATGCAGGGCCGGCTCCAGGAAATCTGCGAGCAGCTCGACGACGCCATCAAGCAGACCAGAGAACTGACGTTCGAGTTAAGTCCTTCTACGCTGTACAGCCTGGGTCTGCAGGCCGCCATCGAGGAGCTGGCCGAGCAATTTGCCGACTCCGAAGGTTTCCACTGCCGGGTGGAGGGCCCCGGGGAGTGCTTCCCGCTCAACGACCAGGTGCGGTCCATGCTGTATCGGGCGGTCCGGGAGCTTCTCGTCAACGTGGCCAAGCACGCGGAAGCCAAAAACGTCGATATCACGCTGAATTGCATTGAACAGGGCCTACGAATCGCCGTACAGGATGATGGCAGGGGTTTCAACCCCTCGGTTCTTGACGGGCGAGGTAGAGGCTCCGGTTTTGGGATTCTCAGCGTGCGAGAACGGTTGGTCCACATGGGCGGAACCTTTGCCGTCGAGTCGGAGGACGGCAGGGGTACGAAAGTGACGATGGTCGTTCCTATCGATCTTGGTCAGCGAACTGATTGGGGGTCTGACGGCATACGTTAGCGCTGTATAAGGGGCCGAGCATCATGAGTATTCGCATCTTGTTGGCGGATGACCACACGATCGTTCTCCAGGGGCTCAGCCGCTTCCTGCGGGAGCAAGAAGGCATAGAGGTAGTGGGGCAGGCGAAGGACGGCCTGACGATCGTGGAACTGGCCCGAGACCTTACGCCGGACATCATCATTATGGATATCAGCATGCCCGGCCTCAGCGGCATCGAGGCCACTCGTCGAATCCATAGTGAGAAGCCGGGCATTAAGATCATAGGACTCTCCATGCATGCGGCCAAGCGGTACGTCCAGGAGATGTACCGGGCCGGTGCCCGCGGCTACCTGCTGAAGGACTGCGATTTCGACGAGTTGGTCACGGCGATTCAGACGGTGGCGGCGGGCGGCACGTACTTCGCCGGGGAGTTCGCCGGCATCGCCGCTCAGGAGGCCGCCCACGACGGCTCGACGGTCAAACGCGGATAGCCCGTGAGAAACATCCCTCTGGATGGCACCGACAGACCCGTGTTTGTCGGCGTTGCCTGGCAGGATGATTGCACGCGCGGGATGGATGGAGACTGCCGCTGGTGGTATAATCGCGGGTATCTGTAACGGCGTGGCGCCGGGAGGCCGGACGCAGCGTGGGAGTGCGGCGCTCCGCCCGTCTCGTGACAAGGACCGTGCATGCGTAAGACAGTTGCACTCGCACTGGCAATCGTGGTGGTCGTTCTCAGCGCCGTGGCTCTCCTCTGGGTGCACTTCCGTCCTCTGACGGTGGATGCCGTACTGGGTGCCTACGCGAAGCAGCCAAATTGCACCGCCCTCAAGGTCACGTATCCCCAGGATGGGACCCTGTTCCCGCCCGAAATCGTCCCGCCGACGTTTCGGTGGGAGGATGGCAATGCCGAGGCTTCGACCTGGCTGGTCCGGGTGGAGTTTGGCGGCGGTCAATTGCCCATGGACCGTCTGACCCGCCAGCGCCAGTGGACGCCTGCACCGCCGGAATGGGAGATCATCAAGAAGTGCTCGATGGAAAGAGAGGCCCGTGTCGTGGTGATTGGCGCCAAGCCCGGCCGGCCGGTCAAGGTAGTATCGGCCGCCACGATCACCCTACGGACCTCCAAAGACGAAGTGGGGGCGCCGTTGTTCTATCGGGAGGTGAACCTGCCCTTTATCGATGCGGTGACGGACCCCTCCAAGATTCGTTGGCGTTTCGGGTCAATTTCCGTGCCCCAGCCACCCCCGGTGGTGCTCACGGGCTTACCCGTCTGTGGGAACTGCCATTCCTTCACTCAGAACGGCCGGACGTTGGCCATGGATGTCGATTACGCCAACAGCAAGGGCTCGTACGTCATCGCGCCCATCAAACCGCAGATGGTGCTGGCCACGAGTGACATTATCACGTGGGACGACTACAAGAAGGAAGACGGCGAGCAGACGTTCGGCCTGCTGTCCCAGATGTCCCCGGACGGCCGCTATGTGGTCAGCACCGTCAAAGACAAATCCGTTTTCGTGCCGATGCCGGAGTTGGCCTTTTCGCAACTGTTTTTCCCGATCAAGGGGATTCTGTGCGTCTATGACCGGCAGACCCAGCTCTTCAGCGCCCTGCCCGGGGCAGACGACCCCACCTGCGTCCAGAGCAATCCAAGCTGGAGTCCGGATGGCAAGCATATCGTTTTCGCTCGTGCCAGGGCATACGACCTTAAGAACACCAAAGGCCAGGGCAAGGTCCTCCTGACGCGAGAAGAGTGCAAGGAGTTCGTTGAGGACGGCAAGCCCTTCCTGTTCGACCTGTGCCGCATCCCCTTCAATGACGGCAAGGGTGGCGTGGCGGAGCCCGTCAAGGGAGCATCGGACAACGGCGTGAGCAACTTCTTCGCGAGATACTCGCCCGATGGGCGGTGGATCGTCTTCTGCAAAGCCAAGAGTTACATGCTGCTCCAGCGCGACAGCGAACTCTACATCATCCCGGCCGAGGGCGGCGAGGCCCGCCGGCTGCGCGGCAACGCGGGCCGCATGAACTCCTGGCATAGCTGGTCCCCGAACGGCAAATGGCTGGTCTTCTCCTCGAAAGCCTGGTCGGATTACACGCAGCTTTGTCTGACCCACATCGACGACAGCGGGGAGAGTAGCCCCCCGGTCTTGCTCGCACATCTGACCAGCGCCGACCGGGCCGCCAATATCCCCGAATTCGTCAACGCCCGTCCCGACGCCATCGTGAAAATCGGCGAGCAGTTCCTCAACGACTATTCCTTCGTTCGCGCCGGCAACGAATTCTACCGCCACGGCGACGCGGACAACGCCATACAGGAGTACAACACCGCGCTGAAGCTGAACCCTGACAACGTCGAGGCCCACCAGAAGCTCGGATTCCTGCTCTACCACGTGAAGGATCAGCCCCAGGAGGGCATGACCCATCTGCGTAAGACGCTCGCTCTCGATCCGCGCAACCCGCGGGCACACTATGACCTGGGCATGGCCCTGCTTCATCAACAGAAGGTCGACGAGGCGTCCACGCATTTGGCCGAGGCCCTGCGCGGGATGCCCAGCGGGCTGGACGACCAGTATACACCTCTGCGCGTGCATTTCAGTCTCGGCGAAGCCCTACTGTTGGCGGGAAGGTCCGAGGAGGCGAGAGCGCATCTGGCACGGGTCGTGGAGCTGGACCCGACGCACGCAGGGGGGCACTACCGCCTGGCCCAGGCCCTGGCCAGCCTGGGGCAACTGGAGCCGGCCCTGGTCTGCTACGCCAAGGCCATGAAACTCGATCCGAGAGTGGATGCCTCCCCGGCACTGCACCATTTCCTGGCCAACGGCTATATGCAGAGGCGTCAGTTCCACGAGGCGCTGGGCCACGAGGAACGGGCTTTGGCCTTGGCGCAGGCTCAGGGTGACATGCCCCTGGCCGCTACTCTCAAGAAGGCCGTGGAATATTGCCGACAATTGGAGCAGGCGGCGAAGCAATAAGCAACCTTGAGAGAGCTGCCTGCCGGCTGCGACGGTGTCTATTTTCCCGGGCGGCTGGATTTGCGGACGAACATTCTGGCACTTCGCCAATATTATGACGCATACGTCTTGCTTGCGAACCTGGGTTTTGTTAAAATAAGGACCTATGGGGTTATACGATAGAGATTACACACAGCCGGAGTCCCGGCGACAGTACTACAACCTGTCGCAGATACGGTTTAACCTGCGGATGACACCGGTCGTCAAATGGTTCCTGATCGCCAACATAGCGATTTTTCTGCCGGGCGTTTTCAGCGCGCGCGTCGCGGACGTTCTCGTAAGGTCGTTCGCGGTGGACCCTGGGTCGCTGTGGACGATCCTGCAGCCGTGGCGGATTGTCACGTATCAGTTCCTCCATGACATGGGGTCGCCCTGGCACATTTTCTTCAACATGCTGGTGCTATGCTTCTTCGGCCCGCCGTTGGAGCGATACATGGGCAGCCGCAAGTTCGTGCCCTTTTATCTGCTCTGCGGCGTGGTCGGCGCGATTTTCTACTTAGGGCTGACCGCGATCCACTTCCTGGTGCCGGCCCCGCTGTTGGGGGCCTCCGGCTCGATCCTCGGAGTGTTGGCGGCTGGTGCCATTCTGTTTCCGAACACCGTCATCTTCCTGTTCATCATCCCTGTGCCGATTCGCATCGGGGCGATCGCCTTCGCCGTGATGTTCTTCGTGACGCTGGTCACGCGCGGCGCGAACGCCGGAGGGGAGGCGGCCCACCTGGCGGGAATGGCCACGGGCGCCGGCTATGTGCTGATTCAGCCCCTGTGGGACCGGTTCCTTCTGAAGATGCGGTCCGGCTCTTGGGAGAAGAGAATGGAGGAGGGCCGCCGGCTGCAAATCGAGGTGGATCGTATCCTGGCGAAGGTGCATCGGGCCGGCCTGCACAGCCTGACCCGCCGCGAGAAGAACACCCTCAAACGCGCTACGCAGGCAGAAATCCGACGCCATCAACTGTAGGACCCGTCGGACCCGGTAGGGCGGATGGACTACCCCCAGCTACTCGATCCCTCGACCGCTTTCAGTCCCACTTGAACCGGACTTTGTTCTCTGTCAGGGCCTGGATGCGCTGCCGGACGTTCTCCTGTTTGACTTTCCCGTCGCGCCACTTGGCGATCTCATCCTGGCTCACGCGGACCTGCTTCTGCAGCTCATCGAGTTTCTTGAGAAGCTGCTCGCACGCGATTTCCTTGCGGCGTACGATCAGGTCGTACCGCTTGGCAACGACATCCTGCAACTCCATCCCCAGCGCCTGCTTTTTCGCATCCGACTTCTCGTTGCGGATCTGCTTGAGAAGATCGTTGACTCTTTTCTTGAGCTCGAAGTCCGCTTTCAAGGCCGTTCCCAGCTCCGGGCAGGAGCTGTCGGCCTCGAAGATGTACCCATACTGCCTCATCAGGCGGTCAAACTCACTGATGTAGAGTTGCGGGTCCTTTTCCTTGAGCTTGGTCAGCGCCTGTTCTTCGCTGGCGTAATTGGCCTTGAGCCATTCGACGAACTTGGCGTTTCGCTCCTGGCGACGGGCATCGAACCGCTCGCGGATCATCTGGTCCAGCTCCGGCTGGCCCTGCTCGCGCAACTGCGCCTTGAATTTTACCGGGTCCTTCTGGCGCAGCTCGCTCAACTGCTTGGCCTTGGCGGGGTCCCGCTTCTGGATTCCCTTCATCATCCTGTCCACCACGTCGTCCGCGAGATCCCGCTGCCACCAGGGCGGCTGCGTCTCCTTGGGCTCATCCAACCAGATATCGCTCTTGGCCTGCTTGGGTTCCCCGGCCATCAGGATCGCGGCGGCCGATCCACCCGCCAGCGTCACCCCTGCGAGCAGCGCGGCCATTCGAAGCAATTGCATCGGCACTATCCTTTCAAAAACTCCGCCTGAATCGCCATCAGCTCCAGTTCGAGCTCGTCAGGGGCTCCGATGCCGATCTCGCTCTCTCCACCGTCCAACGCCTGCATCTGGGCCTCGATCTGCCCAATTTCCGACGAGAAGTACGCCAAGTCAAGATCATCCGCCGTGAAGTCATCGCTCTCCCAGATCGCGGCGGGAATGAGGGTAGCAATGGACATGGGGGACTGACTCGCCGATCTCGGGCCGAGCAGCCCAATCACCGCCAGCACGATCACGGCGGCCGCGGTCGCCACGGACGCACGGACCCAGTGTGTGATTCTCCGCCGGCGCAGAGCAGAAACGGCCATCTGCACCTTGAGGGCCGCCAGGACTTGGGCGTTCGGCGCGGGCGCCGGACAGGCAGCCAGCCACCGCTCGCCGGCTTGAATGTCCTCGTGTGCCGCCTGGGCGGCCGACTCGTCCATGAACCGCTGGAGCAACTCGACCAGGTTCTCGTGTGCTTGATCTCTCATGGCATCTACCCTTCACCCTTCCATGAGCTCTCTCAATTTCTTGAGTCCTCGGTGCAGCTTGGACAACGCGGTACCGATGGGTTCAGACCGAAGCTCGGCAATCTCTTTGAAACTCAGTTCCGAATAAAAACGCAGCAGGATCAAATCCCGTGTATCGGCATCCAAACGATGCAACTGAACCTGGAGCTTGTCAAGCCTCTCTTCGCCCTCATCCGAGAACCGGGGCTCGTTGAGGTCCGGCTCCAACTCCAATTGCGTCCGGCGGGCATCCAACAGCTTCTTCCGCCGCTGCTTGCCTCGCAAGTGATCGTGGAAGATGTTCGAGGCGATCTTGAAGAGCCAGCTCTCAAAGGCGCCGCCCTTGTACGACCTGATCTTCTCCACGAGCCGAACGAACAACTCGCTCAGAAGCTCGTCGCTGAGGTCCCGGTCACCGGTCAGCCGGTAGAAATAACCGTAACAGCGGCCGGCGTACATATCCACCACCTGCGCAAAGCTGTCAGCGTCCCCCGATTTACAGCCGTCTATGATTCGGGCTAACTCGACGCTTCTACCCATTTGCTGCGTTCATAACCAAAGACGTTTGCCCGCCAGGGCTTATTGCAGGAAATCACCAAACGAGCGGCCGCATATCGGACCTTCCCCTGCGGCGCCGACCCCCACTCCGATAATGCCAAGCCTCAAGCCGCCAGCGCGGCGCGACCACCATCGATCTGTCATTCTGAGCAACGTGAGGAGTCCGGGGCTGCGGGGTGAGCCCGCCGCCACCAGGGAGCCGTCGAATAGGGTGTGTGGGGACTTGCCGTTCACAGGCCGGATGCTTCGCTGCGATCAGTATGACACCTCGAGGACACGTACGGGCCGTCAGGCCGCCGGCCAAGACCCGTCCGGGCCTTCTTCCTCCTCGCTCTCCTGGTCCAATTTCCAGCCCTCCGTTTCCTCCATCTCGTTGATCTCCCGCTGGACGTATTTGAAGATCTTGTCCTGTAGCGGGCCAAGCTTGCTGTACCATTTGAGCATGTTCTGGTAGCTGCCCAGAAGCATGTCGAGCCGGATGAGCTGCCATTTCGCGAGGCACTCGGCCTCCTTGATGTTCGAGAAGGGATCGCACTTGAACATCTTGCGGCCGTCCGGTCCTCTCTCACAGAGCTCGCACTGTTCGCACTGGATCATATTTTGTCCTTTACAGATAGATTCCGCCTGTGCTAAACTCTATTATACGAGCCTGGACGTATCCGTAGCAAAGATTTTAACCTTTTGTGGAGCAGACATGGCCAAACCAAGACGTAGAAGGAAGATCGGCAGCAAGAAAAGACGTACACGCTGGAAGATCAGACACAAGATCAGCGGCTAACGATTCGTTTCGCGCGGGATCGCAGATCCCGCGCCTGACCGATGCTGGAAAGAGGCCCGTAGCGCCCGTGGCGCGAAGCTGTCGATGAAGCATTTTCGTGTAGTCTTCAAGCCGGATGATAGGGAGATCTCGATCCACCAGGGCGCTACCCTCGTTGAGGCCGCCAGCCAAGCCGGCATCGTTCTGACGACACCCTGCGGCGGCAAGGGCACGTGTGGCAAGTGTACCTTGCTGCTCCATCCCTCCGGAGAGCAGATCCTCGCTTGTCAACATCAGGTGCAAGGCGACTTGGCGGTGGTCGTCCCGCCCGAGTCGCGCTTTTATGAGCACAAGATTCTCGATCACGGGATTGCGGCCGGGGTCCAAATCCATCCGACGGTCTACCGCAGGTACGAACGGGCCGTGGGCACCGGCCGCATTCTCGGCGTGGCGGTCGACATCGGGACCACGACGGTTGTCAGCAAGCTGCTCGACATGGTCACGGGCCGATGCCTCGCCACGCAAGCGGTGTTGAATCCCCAAACCCGTTTCGGCGACGATGTCGTCAGCCGCATCAACTATGCCCAGTCCGAAGAGCATCTGGGCGAGTTGCACGACGTCATCATCCGGTGCATCAACGACCTGATAGAACGTCTCTGCCGGCGGGTGGCGATTGGCACCTCAAGCATCTACGAGGCGTCCATCGTCGGCAACACGACGATGAATCACCTCTTTTTGCATCTCCCGGTCGAGCAACTCGGACGCGCCCCGTATCGCGCCTGGTCGGTAGACGCTCACGATGTCCCGCCCGGACAACTGGGCCTCACGATGAACCCCCGGGGCAACGTCCACTGTGCTGAGAACATCGCCGGTTTTGTGGGCGCCGACACGACCGCCGTGGCCTTGGCCGTGGACATGGACCGTGTCGAGGATCGGGTTTTGGTGGTGGATATCGGGACCAACGGCGAGATTGTGCTGGGCACCCGTGAGCAACTCTATGCGGCCAGTTGTGCGGCGGGGCCCGCCCTCGAAGGGGCCCGCATCCAACACGGCAGCCGGGCCGCCGACGGGGCCATTGAAGCGGTCGTCTTCAACGAAGACATCGCCTTGGACGTCATCGGCCACAGTCCCCCGCGTTCGATCTGCGGCAGCGGCTTGATTGACGCAGTCGCCGTGCTGGTGGACCTCGGCATCGTTGATGCGACGGGCCGTTTCGCGGATCGGCAAAGCGGGCGGGGGAGTCTCCCGAAGCCCATCGCATCCCGGTGTACGGAGCATGCGGGTCAACCGGCGTTCTGCCTGGCCCGGAGCGGGCGGACCTCACAACCGGATATCATTCTGACCCAGCGCGACATACGTGAAGTGCAGCTCGCCAAGGCCGCCATACGGGCCGGTATCCGCATCCTCATGAATAGGCTCGGCGTGACCGAGCAAGATATCGACCGGGTCCTGATGGCGGGCGCCTTCGGCAACTACATTCGGCCGAGCAGCGCCATTCGCATCGGCCTGCTGCCGAATGTGCCTCTGGACCGCATCCAATCCGTCGGCAACGCCGCCGCCACCGGGGCGGAGATTCTGCTGATCAGCGAGGAATGTAGAGAAAGAGCCGCTCGGCTGGCGTGCAGGATTCAGTACATCGAAATCGCGCACGAGAAGGACTTCGCCGACACTTTCGCCGAGGCGATGTTCCTCCAGCCGTGAGACTCGCAGGGTACGGCGCCAAATCCCGGTTTAGACCCGCCCAACCACCAAGCAGGCGTTGTGGCCGCCGAAGCCAAAGGAGTTGCTCAAGGCGATGTCCACCTTCGCCTCGCGGGCCTTCCACGGGACATAATCCATCTTGAGATCGCACCGCTCATCCTGGTTGTCCAGATTGATCGTCGGCGGAATGAGCGACTTGTTGATCGCCAGGATGCACGCGATCAGTTCCACGGCAGCGGTAGCGCCAAGCATGTGCCCCAGGCAGCTCTTCGTGGAGCTGATGGGGACTTTGTAAGCGTACTCGCCGAAGATGCTCTTGATCGCTATGCTCTCGGCAATGTCGTTCAGTTCCGTGCTAGTCCCGTGGGCGTTGATATAATCGACATTCTCGGGACCGATCTTGGCATCCGCCAAGGCCACCTTCATCGCCATGGCCGCCCCTTCTCCGTTGGGCAGAGGCGCGGTGATATGGTAACCGTCGTCTGTAGCACCATAGCCGAGCAGCTCGGCGTAAATCTTGGCCCCCCGTTTCCGGGCGTGCTCGTACTCTTCCAGAATGAGAATGCCCGCGCCTTCCGCCAGGACGAAGCCATCCCTGTCTCGATCGAAGGGTCGCGACGCCGCCTGCGGGTTGTCATTGCGGGTGCTCAACGAACGGGCGGCGCAGAAAGAGCCCAGGCCGATCGGGGTCAGGGCGGCCTCGGACCCGCCCGTGATCACGACCTCGCTTCGTCCGCTGGCGATGTTCCAGAAGGCCTCGCCAATCGTATGATTGCTCGAAGCACACGCGCTGGACACGGTAAAACTCGGGCCGCGCAGACCGAATTGAATAGCGACATTGCCGCTGCCGGCATTGGCCATCAGACGCGGCACACAGAAGGGCGACACTTTGGTCGGTCCCTTTTCGATCAGCCGGATATGTTGATCCTCGATCTCCTTGATCCCGCCGATCCCCGTGCCAACGATGGCACCCATGCGATAGGGATCTTCCCGGGAGAAATCGAGGCCGCTGTCCTTCACCGCCTGGATCGCTCCCGCGACGGCGAACTCGGAGAACCGGTCCATCCGTTTGGCGTCTCGCTTGTCGATGTACTTGGTCACATCGAAGTTCTTGATCTCCCCACCGAAATGGACCGTGAACAGGCTGGCGTCGAACGATTCTACCGTCGAGACGCCGCTACGGCCCTCACACAATGCACGAAACAGTTCCTCCACGGACTCGGACAGCGCGGTGATGCACCCCAAGCCGGTTATAACCACTCGGCGTCTATCCATGGGGCCTACGCGCTTTCCTTTTTCTTGGACTGGGCGATATTCACGATGTACTCGATGGCGGCGCCGACCGTCTGAATCTTCTCGGCCTCCTCGTCGGGGATGCTCATATCGAATTCGTCCTCGAACTCCATCACGAGCTCAACGGTATCCAGAGAGTCGGCGTTCAGGTCGTTAATGAAGGAGGTATCACGGGTAATCTCCGATTTATCAACGCCCATCTGTTCGCTGATGATCTCGATCACCTTATTTTCAATCGCCTGGACATCTATCTCGTCGATACTCACTTGCGTATCCTCCTTAACAGACTCGGAATTCTCTTGTAGGGTACAACTGCGGTTCCCTGGATATACATGTGCCAGTACCACCCTCCCTATGTTCGGCCGGTATCTTACCGGCTGGGGGGCGCTTGTACAACCATTTTTTTCGTTTTTTCACATGGCCATCCCGCCATCGACACAAAGGACCTGACCGGTAATGTACGCCGCGTCGTCACTGGCCAGGAACGCCACCGCCTTGGCCACGTCCTCGACCGTCCCCATGCGTTTCATGGGGATCAGCTCGACGGCCGCGTCGATAATCGGCTGGGCCAGCTTGCGGGCCATTTCGGTGTCGATGAAGCCGGGGGCGATGCAGTTGGCCGTCACGTTCTTCTTGGCCAGCTCGCGGGCGGTCGTCTTGGCCAGCCCGATGAGGCCCGCCTTGCTGGCGGAATAGTTGGCCTGGCCGGCATTGCCCATCACGCCGGAGACGGAGCTGATATTGATAATCCGTCCGAACTTGTTGCGCAGCATGGACTTGGACGCCGCTCGGATGGCCACAAAGGCCGCCCGCAGGTTGACGGCAATCACCTTGTCGAACTCCTCATCGGTCATCCGAATCACCAGGTTGTCCTTGGTGATTCCCGCGTTGTTGACGAGAATCCCGATGCCGCCGAAGTCCGTAGCCAGCGATTCCAGGACTTCCGTGAATTTCTCGGTTTGCGTGATGTCCACACAGCGCGTCACGATCTCGAAACCGGCCTCCTTGACGGCTCGCTCCAGATCCTTGAGTTGCTCCTCCATCATGTCCAGCCCCGCGACGATCCGGCCCTGCTTGAGCAGTTCGAACACGATGGCCCGGCCGATCCCGCGGGCCGCACCGGTCACCACTGCAAGTCGTTTCTCAGCCATCCTTTACCTCCCAAATGGGCCGCACGTGTCCCTCGGCAGGACTAGGCCCCCTCGATCAAAGCTTTCAGGGAACCCAGGTCGCTGACGTTCGTCACCTTGGTTTTGCGGCTGATGCGTTTCATGAGCCCGGTGAGAACCCTGCCTGGCCCGATCTCATAGAACTGCTCGACGCCATCGGCCAGCAGCCGCTCCATGCACTTCTGCCACAGGATCGGGCTGACGAGCTGCCGGGTCAGACCGTCGATGATGCCGTCGGCACTGGTGTAGTACTCCGCGGTGATATTGACAATCGTCTTGATGGAGCCGGGCTGCGAAATCCTGGCTTGCCACAGTGCCTCTTGCAGAGCCTCGGCGGCACCGAACATCAGTCGAGTGTGAAAGGCTCCGGCCACTTCCAGCCGGATCGCTTTCACCGCCCCGTGCTTCTCGGCCAGGCGTTCGGCTCGCTCGCAGGCCCCGCGCGTACCGCTGACCACGATCTGCCCGGGACAATTGAAGTTGACCGGGTCGATCAGTTCGCCGTCGCTGGCCTCATCGCACAGTTGCCGAACTTTGTCTTCCTCCAGGCCGATGATGCTGACCATACCTCCCGGCGTCGTATTGGCGGCCGCCTGCATCGCCTCGCCGCGTTTTTTGACGAGCCGCAAGCCATCCTCGAAACTGATGGCTCCCGCCGCATAGAGGGCGGTGTACTCGCCCATGCTAAGGCCCGCGGTGACGTCCGGCTGCAGGCCTGCCGTCGCAGGACTCGCCCGCAACACCTCCAGCAGGGCGGCAGAGGTGACAAAGATCGCCGGCTGGGACATCGTCGTGCTATTGAGCCGATCGGCGGGTCCCTCGAAACAGATCCTGCGCAGATCGAATCCGACGATCTCGTTGGCCTTTTCGAACAACTGGGCTGCGGTGGGGAAGGCCTGCGCAACATCCGCCCCCATGCCCACGGCCTGGGCACCCTGTCCCGGAAATAGAAAAGCGGTTTTCATCGCTCGGATTCCTGAGCATGCTCCATATTCGTGCCCGCGTCCCTTGCGGCGACGCCTCAAAACTCAATGACATTGGCGCCCCACGTGACGCCGGCGCCGAAGGCCACAAAGATGACGATATCTCCTCTTTTCACCTTGCCGTGCCGCACGCATTCATCGAAGGCAATGGGCACCGAGGCCGCCGAGGTATTACCATAGTTCTGAATGTTGATGAAGACCTTCTCGTCGGGCAGATTCAGCCGCTTGGCGGCCGACTCGATGATGCGGGCATTCATCTGGTGCGAGATCACCAACCCGATATCGTCCAACGTCAGGTGGCAGTGCTCCAGGCATTCGGTGACGGCATCGACGATCCGGCGCACCGCCTGCTGATAGACTTCCCGGCCTTTGATCTGCATGTAGACCTTGTCCGGGTTGTCCAGAGGCTTGCTCGACGGATGCCGCGAGCCGTAGGCTTGGCAGTTCAGAGACTCCCAGAAGGTGCCATCCGCGCCCAACGTGCTGTACATGATGCCCCGTCCGGCGTCTTGTTTACGCTGCAGGACCACGGCGCCGGCCCCGTCGCCGAACAGGATGCAACTGGCCCGGTCCTTCCAGTTGGTGATTTTCGTGAGCGTCTCGGCCCCGATGACCAGGGCATTGTCGATTCGCGCGTTTTCGATGAGCTGGTGGACCAGGTGCAGCGAGTAGACGAAACCACTGCACGCTGCCCCCAGGTCAAACGCCCACGCCTTCTTGGCCCCGAGTGCCTGTTGCACGAAGCAGGCCGTAGACGGAAAGACCATCTCCGGCGTGATGGTGGCTACCGTGATCAGGTCGAGCTCTTCTCCACTCAGTCCGGCATATTCCAGCGCCCGCCTGGCCGCTTCGGTTGCCAAGTGAGCCGTGGACTCACCATCGTTCGTGACATGCCGCGTCTTAATCCCCGTTCGCGAGGTGATCCATTCGTCGGACGTGTCCACCATCCGGGCGAGATCTTCGTTGGTCAGTACCTTCGAGGGGACAAAAGAGCCGCACCCGGTAATCACGGCGCGGTTCGTAGGGGAGCGATCCTCAGTCTTCTTCTCCATCCGTAGTCCTTACGCGATTCTCCGAGAGACACTCCATGATCTTGTCGTTGATTCTCTGCCCGTAGCAGTTCTTGGCGGTCAGTACCGCATTGCGGATCGTTCGCGCCTTGCTGGCGCCGTGGCAAATCAGGGCCGTGCCGTTGATGCCCAGCAGGGGGGCTCCACCGTACTCATTGTAGTCGTGCTTGCGGTACACACGCATGATGATCGGCTTGAACATCAGCGCCAGTTCCGCCTTCTCCTGCATCAGTTCCTGTTTGATGGCCCGGAACAGCCCATCGACCGTGCCCTCGGTTAGCTTCAGAATCACGTTGCCTACGAAGCCCTCGCACACCACGACATCGCAAACCCCCCGGAAGATGTCCCTGCCCTCAATATTCCCGATAAAGTTCAAGCGTGGATCAGCGCGGAGTAGGTCCCGCGACTTCTTGACGATCTCGTTGCCCTTCGCCTCTTCTTCCCCGATGCTCATCAGCCCCACCCGGGGGTTCTGCACTCCCAGGAAATGCTGAGAGTAGATACTCGCCATCAGGCCGTACTGGTACAGGTTGATGGGCTTGCAGGCGATATTGGCACCTACGTCGCAGATGGTCACGGGCCCTGTGAGGCTGGGAAAGACGACGGCAATCCCTGGCCGGTTCACGCCAGGCAGGTTGCGCATGCGCATTTGGAACGCCGCAACACAGGCCCCGGTATTACCCGCCGAGATCACCGCATCGGCCCGATCCAGTTTCGCGAGCTTCGCCAGAATCCCAATCGAGCTGCGTGGCTTCTTGCGCAGGCTGTCAATCGGCTTCTCATCCATGCCGATCACGTCCGGCGCATCGACGATGCTGAGCCGCTCTTTGTCATACGTCATGGTGGCCAGTTTCGCCTCCAGCGTCTCCTGAGGCCCCACCAAGATCACCATGTCATCCTTTTGAAGTTGAGGCAACACCTCCAACGCTCCGGCAATGATTTCATCCGGGGCGAAGTCGCCTCCCATGGCATCCACTGCGATACGCATGTTTACGCCGTTTCCTCCTTGCCGAGCTTCAAGGTCAGGCTCGGGTTCACATATCCACAGTTGCTGCACGCGGCGTGCGGCAACTTGGCCTGGCTGCACTTCGGACACAGCGCATAATTCACTGGCTTGATCGCTTCGTGCGAGCGTCGGGTCCGTGATCGGCTCCTGCTGGTTCTTCTTGCTGGTAACATTCTATACTACTCCAATCCTTCTGCAACAATCCACACCGCCACCTGCTCGCTACCGATGCAAACCGTCCTTCATATCTTCCAGGACGCTGTCCTGTCAAGCGCAAAAGTGGTTATTCCAACCGCGGGCTCTGTAGCTCCAGTGTGCCATCGGTAGTGGAACCTGATTATCCTCATTGTGATCTCATTTGTCAATGCTGGATTTGCCGGTGCCGAACCGATGGGAGGCTTGGCGGTGGACCCGCTCGGAGTCTCGAAATTTGTGCAGTTGTGTGCAACCGTATGCCGAAAAGACTATGCAATGTGATGTTTCCGGACCCTGCCCCGAGGCCTTAGCGATAAATGCTTGCTGCTGATAGCCTTATGAGTGAGCCACGAAGCCGGTTGGCGGACACGATCGCCATGGTGATCCTGTTCCTGATGGCGACGGGGGCTGTCATGGTGTTTTCTGCCGGCGCCAATCTGGGCCACGAGTTTGACCTGCGGCATTTCTATGACTTTCCGGGCCTGCGTCAGATCATGTTCTTCCCGATCGCGGTGGTGGTTCTGTTCCTCGCGTCGGTACCGAACTACCGATTCTGGCGCTTTCGCTCCCACTGGTACACGTGTCCGGCAGTGTGGCTGTTAGTCATTGCCTTTGCCCTGTTGATCGCCGTTTTGGTCCCATCGCTGGGCACGGCGGTCAATCAGGCCCGGCGCTGGCTGCGGATTCCGCTGGGGCCGGTCAGCATCAGTTTCCAACCGTCAGAACTGGCCAAATGGATGATGGTGTTCTTCCTGGCCGGCGTTTGCTCCAAGATCGGACCCGATCTCAAGCTGTATTGGCGGCGATTTCTGCCGTTGTGCCTCTTGATCGGGCTCGTCTGCGGGCCGATCGTGGTCGAGGATTTCGGTACGGCGGCTTTCATCGCCCTCATCAGCTTCACTATTCTGCTAGTCGCGGGTGTCAAGTGGTGGCATGTCCTGACGCTGTTACCCATTGGCACCATTGGGGTTATAGCTGCTCTGATCCAGGCGCCGCACCGAGTACAACGGTTGGCGGCGTTCCTGCACCCGGAGTGGTTTGGAGAGTCGGTCGCTTATCAGGCAAACCAGTCGCTGATCGCGATTGGCTCGGGCGGCGTGTGGGGAAAAGGACTCGGCCAAGGCATCTCCAAGTATGGCCACCTGCCTGAAGACACGACCGATTTCATCTTCGCCATCCTGGGCGAGGAACTGGGCGTCGTGGGCACGCTGGGCGTCATCGCGCTTTTCATCTTCTTTGTCATCTTGGGGGTGGTGGTGGTCACCCGCTGCCGAGACCCCTTTGGGCGACTGCTGGCAGCGGGCATCGTTCTGACCATCGGTGTGCAGGCGGCCCTCAATATCGGGGTCGTCACTGTCGTTCTGCCTACCAAGGGCATACCACTGCCGTTCGTCAGTGCGGGTGGGACCAGCATGTTGCTGTCGTCCGCGGCAGTGGGTGTCCTGTTGAACATCGCGGCGCGCGCCGGCCCCGATTGTCTTGACGTAAGCAGCGACTGACACAAGACTTAGCGCAAGCCCAGCCGGTCCCTGTGGTTTTGCGCGTGATTTTTCCACCTCCTTGTGCTAAAATGGATTGGGTTCGTCGGTCCGGGCTGCGCCGACGGGCGCATGACGGCATGGGGGCTCCTACATGGGTCCGCGAAAGGGTGATGCGATAAAAGCTTGGTATGCGGTAGTCGTTATGCCTGTGCTGCTGGCAGCGGTTGGCTGGTCGGCATCTGAGCTTCCCGCGCCGGATCGCTTCATGCCGGATGAAATCATCGTCAAGTTTCGGACAGCCACACCGGACACCAATGCTGCCGCCGATAGCTCGACGGACTCCAAAGCAAGCCCAGCGAGAGATTTCCAGGTGCCCGGCAGTCGATTTTGGGTGCAAGAGGCCAAGCCGATTCTGAGAGACTTCGACCGCCGGCAGCAAGTGCTGCGGTCGCTTCGGGACGAGGATCCATCTCGACTGACGCCCAGGCAAAAGCATCTGCTCCAGCGTCAGAAACGGGCAACGGTGAGCCCCGCCCGTTCGGATCTCGGGAGAATCTACCGTGTCCGCGTGTACCTCCCACCGGGCGAGAGCATAGACAAGGCGTTGGCAGCGTACCGCAGCCGGTCGGACGTCGAATATGCCGAGTTGAACCCGATCATCTCCATTTGTGCCACACCGGACGACCGGCTGTACGCGGACCAGTGGGCACTCGCCAAAATCCACGCCGCGGAAGCGTGGGACACCTGCCGAGGCAGCAACGAGGTCATCGTCGCGGTCCTGGATACGGGAGTGGACTACAACCACCCCGATCTGCAAGGCAACCTATGGTTCAATGAAGCCGAACGCAAGGGCCTGCTCGGCGTCGACGACGATGACAATGGCTACGTGGACGACATGCGCGGCTACAATTTCGCCTACGGCAACAACGACCCCATCGACGATCACGGACACGGCACTCATTGTTCCGGCATTATCGCGGCGGTGGGAAACAACGGCACCGATATTGCCGGCGTGTGCTGGACCGCCCGAATTATGCCGGTCAAAATCCTCGGTGCCGCCGGTGACGGGACGGCCGCCGATGCCGTGCCGGCGATCTACTATGCGGTAGCCAACGGCGCCGACATCATTTCCGGTAGTTGGGGCGGCGCCGAGCCCTCCAATGCCCTGCGCGACGCTATCGCCTACGCCCACCAGGAGGGCGTCATCGTGGTGGCGGCGGCTGGGAACACCGGCTCCGATTCACCCTACTATCCGGCCGCCTATCCGGAAGTGATTTCCGTCGCTGCCACGGAGTCGAACGACCATCGCTGGTACCTTTCGAACTATGGCGACTGGGTGGACCTGGCGGCGCCCGGGCGTGACATCGTGTCCCTGACGGCCACGCTGCCGGGCCAGGCCGCCCGCACCGGCGTCACCAGCAGAATGTCGGGAACGTCGATGGCCGCGCCGCATGTTTCCGGAGCTTGTGCCATCCTTCTGGCAGCCAATCCGTTTTTGCGCAGTGAGGAGCTGCCGCAGATTCTTGCGACCACCGCCGATCCCATCCCGCCGGGGACGTGCTCGTCCAACGGCCGGCTGAACGTGTACAACGCCCTGCGCGCGGTCATCCCGCCGGAAGGAACGATTCGCATGGATCGGACCTACTATCGGGAAGGCACCGACATCGGCTTGCTCCTGGCCGACTGGAACCTCAAGGGCGCCGGCCACCGCGACGTGCTCGTAGAAACCGCCGGCGGCGACCGGGAGACCGTGACATTGACAGAGACCAACGTAGCGCCCGGCGTCTTGCGGGGGACGATTGCCAGCCGCAGCGACGTCGTGAAGCCCGGCGACGGCATCGTCCAGGTGCATGACGGTGAGGGGATCCAAGCCCGCTATCTGGACGACAACGATGGCTCCGGCCATCTGAGCCAGTGGCGATACGCGAGCGCCCTCGCCGACTACCGACCGCCTACCGTTGTCAGCGTGGAGACCGCGTCCCAGAGCGCCGCGGCAACCATCAGCTTCCGGACGAACGAGCCAACCCGCGCGGAAGTCCGGTATGGCAACGCCCAGGGCGGCCCCTACGATTGGGTCGCGAAAGACTTTGGCTTCAGCGACCAGCACAGCGTCCAGTTGAACGGACTGACCCCGCCGGCCAAGTACTTCTTCGTCGTAGCGCTGACCGATGAGGCCGGCAACGAGGCCCTGGCGGACAACGACGGCCGGTCCTACTCCTTCACGGCTCAACGCAACTGACACATCACCGGCAAAATGATGTACAAACCCCGTCGCCAGCGGTTAGGATAGCGGTCGTCGTGCCGGGTTGGGACCCGGCGTGATGGAATCGAAGACCCAGACAGGGAGGTCTTGCGTGAGTAGTGTGTCTTTCTTCTTCGCCGGGGGGGGCACCGGCGGGCATATCTATCCCTTGCTCTCCATCGCCGAGCAAGTTCTGTCGCGGCGGCCGGACGCCCGGATTCATTTCTTTCACAGCATCCGCAGCGTCGATCAGCGCGTCTTCGAAAAGATCCCGTACGAGCGCACGGCTCTGTCGGCCACCGGCCTATCCTTTCACCCGATGAAACTCCTCCGGTTCATCTCGACCTTTCGCCAGAGTTGCCGGCTGGCTAAGAGTCTGATAGCTGCCAGTCCCAACCCCGTCGTCCTCGGGGCAGGGGGATTCGTGGCCGCCCCGGTCTGCCGGGCTGGACGCAAGTTGGGCGTCCCCGTGGCCCTGGTGAACGTGGACCTGCTGCCCGGCCGGGCCAACAAGCTCAGCGCCCGCTGGGCGGACGAGATCTTCGTACAGTTCGAGGAAAGCAAGGACTGCTTCAAGCACGGCCGGGCGATCGTGAACACCGTGGGCTGTCCCTTGCGGAGCAGCTTCGAGCATCCTGAACCCAGCAAGGCCCTGGCGGAGCTTGGCCTGGACCGAGACAAGAAGGTCCTGCTCATCACCGGGGCCTCCAGCGGTTCGACGCGGATCAACGAAGCGGTCTGCGAACTCCTGCCCCAACTGGCACAATTTGCCGACCGCTGGCAGATCGTGCACCTGACCGGCCTCGACAATTACCAGATGGTCCAGAGCAAGTATGATGGGGCCCAGATCGCCCACAGAGTGCTCGACTACTACGACAACATGGCGGACCTCTTCGCGGCGACCAGTCTGGTCGTCGGTCGCAGCGGGGCGGTCAGCGTGGCCGAATACGCCGTAGCGGGCGTGCCCAGCATCTGCATGCCCTATCCGCACCACAAGGACAAGCACCAGTACCTCAACGCCGGCAAGCTCGTTGAGGCAGGTGCCGCCGTGATCGTCGACGATGTTCCGGACCTCCAGGACCGAGCCGGCTGGCTCTGGGAGGAGTTGGAAGACCTGATGACCCACGACGAAAAACGCCACGAAATGTCCCAAGCCTGCCAACAAGTTGCCCGCCCCGGTGCCGCCGGTGCCATCGCGGAGCATCTGCTCAAAATGGCCAGGCAATGATCGTCAAGCGGTTGCGCCCCGGATCGGAGTCCAGGGTGACAAGGTTCCGAATCTCGTAATAGGTAGACGCCGCTAACGTAGTGACGCCCCGTCGGGAAAGCTGTTGCCTCGGACTTGACTTGGAGCGCAAACGATTCGACAATGACGCAGAATTGTGCAGCCTCGTGAGAAGAAGGAGTGATTATGAAACTGGCAAGAGTTGGGATCTGCGTGCTCGGATCTGCGATGATCCTTTGCTTGGCGGGAGGATTGATGGCGGGGGAGAAAGCGGACAAGCCCTGGGTGGTGTATGAGGGTAAGACGGGACCAGGGGTGAGCAAGCACATTGTCTTTGTCACGGGCGATGAGGAGTATCGGTCGGAAGAGTCGATGCCGATGCTGGCCAAGATCCTGGCGGTCCACCACGGATTCAAGTGCACCGTGCTGTTCGCGATCAGTAAGACCAGCGGCGAGATCGACCCGTTGACGCTCGACAACATTCCGGGCCTGGAGGCTCTGGATACAGCGGACCTGATGGTCCTGTTCACGCGGTTCCGCGAGTTGCCGGATGAGCAGATGAAGCACATCATCGACTACACCAACTCCGGCAAGCCCATCGTCGCCCTGCGGACGGCCACACACCCGTTCGCCTACAGCAAACACAAGGACAGCCCCTATGCCAAATGGAGCTGGGACAATAAGGATAGCCAGTTCAAAGGCGGCTACGGCCGGCAGGTACTCGGCGAGACGTGGATCAGCCATTACGGCGAACACCAGAAGGAGAGCACGCGCGGCCTCATTGCCGAGGGCATGAAAGACCAGCCGCTGGTTCGCGGCGTCGGCACGATTTGGGGTCCCTCCGATGTCTACGGCCTGACCACCCTCAACGGCGACTGCAAACCCGTCATCATGGGCTATGTTCTTTCCGGCATGAATCCGGACGACAAGGTCAACGAAAGGAAAAAGCCTCTGCCGGTCGCCTGGATCAAGTCCTACGCCAGCGAGTCGGGCAAGACCTCCCGCGTCTTTACGACGACGATGGGCCACGCCAGCGATCTCAAAGATGAGAACTTCCGCCGGCTGCTGGTCAACGCCTGCTACTGGGGTATGGGCCAGGAAGACAGGATTCCCGCCAAAGGCGAGGTGACAATCCTGGGCGCGTACAACCCGAACAACATCGGCTTCGGCGGCTTCAAAAAGGGTCTTACGCCCGCCGACCACAAGCTGAGAGATTGATGATTGACGATTGATGATGGATGATTGAGCGGGCCGACGCTGACCCAAGGGGAGGTACAGGGGACATGCGCAGGATGACTGTTGTTCTTGTGGGTTGCGTCGCTTGTCTTGCCGTAGGCGCTGCGGCTCAGCCGGCGGGTCTCGCTTTCTACGACGATCTGTCGCTGCTGCCGGGCATCTACCCGAACGTGCAATCCTACTACCTCTCCAGCTACGACCGCACGGGCGGCAACGACGATGGGTTCCGGGGCACGTACTCCCAACTCTACGTGGATGACAACGGCGAGCACGTCATCTTCGACGCGAACGGGCCGGGCTGCGTCTACAACCTGTGGTTTACGGGCGACAACCAAAGACTGCATTGGGGCAAGATTCGGTTCTACTTCGATGCAGAGAAGACCGCGCGGTTCGAATGCGAAGCCGAGCAGCTCTTTGATGGGCAGCATCCGCCGTTCGTCCACCCGCTGGTCGCTGACGCCTTCATCTCCAGCGGAGGTTTCAGTTGCGCGGCGCCGCTGCCGTTTGCGAAGCGTCTCAAGATCACGACCCAGAAGACTGCCGGTTTCTACAATGTCTACTACCAGCTTTACCGAGACGTTTCGATCCGGTCTTGGACGCCGGAGCAGGACTACTCGAAGCTCATCAACCTCTTCGAACGTTGCGGCAGCGACCCCAAGCCCGCAGTCGCGAAGACCACTGTCGTGCGAAAGACCGTCTCCCTGGCTGCCGCAGGTCGCGGCAAGTCGCCGGAGGTCGAATTGTTGTCGCTCGACCACGAAGGAACGGTGCAATACCTCAAGATCAACCCGCTCTTTGCGCCCGATGCGTACAGTCTCAATCACGTCTTTCTGAAGGTCTTCTATGACGGGCGGGACACGGCGAGCGTGGATGTGCCCATCGGCCCGTTCTTCGGGTCCGGTCTGGGCGAAGCCGATGTCAGAAGCCTGTTCGTCGGCATGTCCAGTTCCGGCGTGTACTACAGCTTCCTTCCCATGCCGTTCCGCAAGGGCATTCGGATCGTTCTTCAGAACGGGAGCTACCAGTCCGGCGGCGAGTTCTTCGTGGAGATCGGCTACGTAGACAAGCTGCCCGAAACTCCGGCGCCGGGCAAGCTCGGCTACTTCGAGGCCAAGTACAACTGCGCATGGCCTATTGTCGAGCGGGAGGACTATGTCCTTTTCGAAGGCAAGGGTACCGGGGCCGTCATCGGCCAGATCATGACAGTCGAGCCGGTCAAGCCGGACCGCAAGCGCTGGTGGGAAGGTGACATGCGCATCACGATCGACGGCGAGGCGAAGCCGCGCTTTCACGGCACAGGTCACGAAGATGAGTACCAGGGCGGCTGGTCCACGTTCTGGCTGATGAATCCGTATTCGCTGCCCCTGTTCGGGGAGCCCAAGACCGAGGGTCTGATCGACATCTTCGGCCAGGTCAACGGCTCGACGACCGTCTATCGTTTCTGGCCGGGCAAGATCCACTATGCCAAGTCGATCCGGATTTCGACGGAGCACGGCAACCAAAACGACACCCCCGCCAACTACTCCTCGCTCGTGTACTACTACTTCCTGCCCTGAAGATGCCGCGGCGGCATGTAGGGTGGGTTCTCAACCCACGCGTTCACTTGATCTCCGTCGCGTCTTTGGGGACTCTCCGTGGACGCCATCGACTCCGATATAAATTATCATCTCTGAAGAGAACATGATTCACATACCGCTCCACGAGATCGGATAGTGTCCGAACCTCTGCATCGCCAACAACGAGCTCCTGTTGAACGCCCTCATCGCCTGCATGGACAAGGATATTTCGCATTCGCTTGAACTTTCGAAAGGCTTCAACGTCCGCTTCCCAGCCCTGCAGCTTTGCTGCCATTGCGAGATCGTTGAAGGTTTCATCTAATGTGGGCCTCAGACGCTGAACAGACTTCGCGAAAAAACGCTGAAGGTCCTCGGTGCCTTCGCAAGCGTGTTTCTCTATCAACGTTCTTATGCATTTTGCATGTCGCTTATCCTCGTCGCTCATGCGTGTGTCACTCACGACGTTCAGTAGGCTCTCAAGACTGACGAACAGGTCGATAAAGGTATACGCATTGTCTCTCTCGTGCCAAGCCCGGAGAAGCCAATGAAAGACCGTACCATATCTCTTCAACCAATCAATGGGCAGAGACGCGAACTGCCCACCCAATGCCTCCAGATACTCTGTGCACCTCTCGTTCAGGGGAATCGCCTCCAGGTTCTCTATTGCCGGATGAGCATATCCTCGATGAACGAGGGCACCTTCCCAGGCTAGAGCGTTCCTGTTGAGAGGTTCGAGAACAAGTTGTCTATGAAATCGAAGACCGATGATCCCAGCTATGAAATGAATGACATTCCTGAATTCGTCGCGTCTCGTTTCTGCCTGTCTCAGCAGATGGTTTCCCGGCGTGCCGCCATCAGATGAGACGTCGTCTGCTTCAGTGCTGACCTCGACTTCAAGAAAGAATGGACCGTACTCAGAGGATGAATCGACTTCGCTTCTAATCTCTGATGTACCCAGAGCGCAGGGGGTTCCGGGAATGAAGTATCTTGAACAACCAGATACTATGTGAATTCCGTGGCGTGGCTTCGCGCCAAAGTATATCGTCGCATTGTACTTGCCAGAGACATTGAGAGTGGTGAGCAGCTCTTTCCGATTAGACAGCGAGCAACCTTTGGAATCAAAGAGATACCGGTAACCAATTCTATTGTCCTTATCAGTTGCCATGCCATTCCCGCGCATTCCATAGAGCTATTGTTGACGGTCGCTGACTGTTTCCTATGAGAATTCGCCCAATCCACAAAAATGGGAGGTCAAGCCTTGCACATTTCACATTTCCTCCCAACACTTCCAGTACCCAGACCGAGAGCTCTTCTGCGCCCCCGCGTTCGTTCCGCACTGAGGGCCTCATTGTAGAGCCGCGTCCAGAGAATGTAAAGAGCCGTTTGCGAGACAGCGAATTACGGCAGTCGATTGCCGATTTACAGTTGACAGTTGTCAGGGCAAAGAGCAGTGGCCGGTAATCGGCGGGCCGCGGTCTCTATTACCGGCCACCGACTGCCAACTGCCGACGATCTTGACAGGAGTTTGTTCCGACCATAGGATAAGAGCATGAAGACCATGGAAGGAATTCGAAGAGAAGCGATGTCGCTATCAGCCGGGGAGCGGGCGAGCTTGGCCCACGATTTGATCCTGAGCCTTGAAGACCCTGATGCCTACGAGCTGAGTCCTGAACAAGAAGCCGAGATTCGCGGGCGTGTCCGCAAGGTCAAGAGTGGCAAAGCGGCAGGGCGTCCAGCGGCGGAGGTCTTGGCCGAGATCGAGACCCGGCTGAAATGACCCCGATCACCGTGTGGGTCATCGCCTTTGCCCATTGCAGAAGGAAACCAGGATACTGGTCTGGCCGTGCCAAAAGGGCGGAACCTCGCCATAGAAGACGACGTGAATAGTCGGGTGTCTGTTCGGCCCTCGTTTGGGGTTGCCGCGCTTCGCTCGCAATGACATGTTGGGAATCTCGGTCCTTCGTGCTTGTTTCGGGTGTAGCGAGGGCGAAAGCGCCCTCGAATCGCGGGCAGGATGCCCGCGACACGCAAGGGCAAGATGCCCTCGCCACTTCGGATTTCTCACCTATCAGTATCCCATCGCGTGGCCATCTTTGCCGGGGATTGCTGTTGGCTGGCGGCGAGGCTACAATGAGGATGTGGGTGCAGTGCCGGAACAATCGAGGCCGCAGGAACAGAATCCGCCGGAGCCGCCGGATGCGATCCGGGAAGCCATCCAGTACGGCATCGACATCTCCCTGCTCCGGGCCAACCTGGTACTGACGCCCGCCGAACGGCTCCGGCGACACCAGATCGCCTTGAACACGATGGAGATGCTGCGCGAGGCGAAACGCCGATGACGAGCGACTTTCCCAGCCTCCTGCGACGCCTCGTCAGCACCGGCGTGGATTTTGTCCTCGTCGGCGGCTACGCCGGCGTCGTCCACGGCTGCACGCTCGTGACCCAGGACGTCGATATCTGCTGCAATTTCTCACCCGGGAACCTGCTGGCCCTGCAGGAGGCCATTGCCGATCTGCACCCGGTCCATCGCATGACGCCCGGTCGCAAGCCGCTGGAACTGACGGACGAGAACGCCAGCCAGATCAGGAGTGTCTATCTCGACACGGACCTCGGCTACCTCGATTGTCTCAGCAAGATCCAGGGCCTCGGCGGCTATGACGAGGTGGCGAAGGCGAGTCAGCCCATCGAGATCGATGGGCTCACGCTGCGCGTTTTGACGACGGACGCTCTGATCGTCGCCAAAGAAGCCATGAATCGCCCGCGCGACTGGGAGGCTATTCGCCAGCTCAGAGCGATCAAAGAACTCGAAGACCGAGACGGGTAGGGCGCGGATATCTGCCTTGCCGAGTGCGAAATCCGAAACAAGCACACAGGACCAAAAACCCGACAATCAGAACGGCTCCGCCGGCCGGGCGACAGCGTTTCAATCCCTCGAATTTTGGGTTGTGAATTTGTGCAGAATGCAATGACGCCCTCAGTGCTCGACTGCCACAAATGCGGCAAATTCCTCACAAGGAGGCCTGGTAGGGCCGCGTAATTACTTTGGAGTACGCTTTGAGCCGTCAACATCTCCGATCAGTTGACTAGAGCTGAGCCCAACGATTTCGGTCGAGTCAAAGGAAACGAGAAAGGGCAGAACATGGGACTTTTAGGATGGGCGTTGGTGTTTCTGATCGTGGCCCTCATTGCCGCTGCCTTCGGGTTTGGAGGCATAGCCTCTGCAGCGACAGGGGTGGCGAAGGTGCTGTTCTTCATATTCATCGTGGTTTTTGTGGTGTTGCTGGTAACAGCTCTCTTGGGGGTCGGTACGGTATCGGCCTGACGACGCGCTCGGCCAGCCACCGATCCGCTGGGGATGTGGCAGGGCGAGCGCTTTCCGTGAGCCGATCATGATCTACCGACGATTGATGGAATGGTTCTTGACATGGAAACGACAAGTCCAAAAGTGAACGAGGACGTTGAAGTACTGAAAAGCGATGTCCGCAAATTGCGTGCAGATGTGGTGGGAATGGTCCATTCTGCCAAGTCGCGCAGTAAGGATACGGTTATGAAAACGGGCGATAGAATACGAGATGTGATGATGGATCTTCGAGACCGGGCGAAGGACCAGGTTCGCGATAAATCGGAAGCACTGAAGGATCGCAGCCATGAGACGATGGAGAATTGGCGGGGTGGCATCGAGCACCGGCCGATGACTTCCCTCCTCGTTGCCTTCGCCGCAGGGGTGGTCTTCGCTCTCGTTGTCGCCAAGATAAGGGACTAGGAGCCTAGCCCAGCAGGGCCGCGGGTGGCACGGACAAATCTGTTGAAGTCTTTCTGCCAGATGGGATCATTCGATAGGCCCACGGACAAACGAGTTTGTCCGTGCCATCCAGCTACTCAAGAGCGCAGAGCGACAGGCTCGAAGTTCTCTCGGGCATCGTCACGGTCTCATCGGGACCGTACGCGCCCATAACCGCAGAGAAACTGCGAATTTTGTCTTGAAATGATCATCGGAATCAGGTATAAAGTACCGGTTTGATGCTCGGCGCGCGGATGGTCTGTGGCAATCCCGGCTGGGCAGGGGACCCTGAACGTGATGTTTCGCGTTTGGGAAGGGCTTGGGGCTCCGGAATGCACGGTTGCGCGTTGGGCAGCTCCTCCCAAGGGCGGTGTTTTGCCCTTGGGGCCCCGGACCCAAATGGATTGGTGGCCGCTACGGAGTTGTCGGCTATGAAGCGCTACACGGGACAGAAGGCGCTGTATGAGGCAATAAGCCGCTCTCGTGCTAAAGCAAGGCATGGTAATATCTTAGAGAGATTCCTTCCGGAGGGCGGCAGGGCGGATAAGCCTGCCCTCCAGGAGGAGCAGCCGCCGGTCGAGCCGAGCCAGGCTCCTCCCGAGGTACTGCCGGCGGCGACAAAGGAGCCGTCGCGGCCGCTTTCCGAGAGGCTGCGTGAGTTGACGGTCATCAAGGAAAACGCCAAGCTAAGGCGGTTGGCGCCGACCGAGAAGACCGAGGCGCCGCCGGAAGAACCCGTGCCGGCGCCCAAGCCGAAGCCGATCGAGAAGTTGGACCGACCGACGTCTCGGCCGGGGTCGGTTCAGACGTGGTGGCGGCTGAAGCCGGTGCAGTTGAATGCCGGCCGCGTCGAAATTGCGGTGCCGTACCGCATCGGTGTTGTGGTCGTGCTGGCCGTGCTTTTGGTGATTCTGGCCGCGTTCCGGACGGGGCAGAAGCATCCGGGTGCGAGAGCCAAGGCCGCCGCGTCGGCAAAAGCGCCGACTCGCGCAACACCACAGAATCCTGTGCCGGAGGCTGCGACCACCAAGCCGTCGCAGTCCAATGCCGCACCAGCGGCCTCATCCGGCACTGAGCCAGCGAGGAAAGAGGGCGATCATTGGATCGTCCTGGCACGGCACAGGAATGAGGCCGATCTGGCGCCGGTGGTGGAGCATTTTAAGAAGAACGACATTGAACTGAGGATTTACCAGTTGGAGCCGACTCGCAAGTGGTTCAGTGAGAACGGCCTTAACGCGGCCGTGCTGCCGTCGGGCGACGGGTATTTGTTGACAACGAGGTATTTGTATGGTAATCCGGACAAGCCGGGTACGGATGGATTCGACATGAAGCAAAAGATCCGTATCGTGGGCGCCACGTACAAGGCTCCTCCGGGCCGGGAACCGTTCGCGACGAAGCAGTTTGACAGTGCTTACGGGATGAAAGTCACGAAATAACAGGAGAGAAATTGAATGTCAGTGGATCGTTCACTCAAGCTAAAGGACGCGTTGGTCCGGCACCGCAATGTGCTGTCGCGAGCCGAGCGTATCGACGTTTTGCAGGATGAGGAGCGTTGGAACGAGGGCGATTCGGTGCTCGGTCTGCCGAAGGTCGCACATCGCAAGAGCGCGGCCGGTAAGAAGGCCAAGGCGGAAGCCGCCGCAGAGGCGGCCGCCGTGAGCGCTGCGGGAGCCGCTGCTCCTGGTGCTGCGGCGGAAGCCGCTCCTGCACCGGCTGCCGGTGCCAAGGCACCTGCCGGCGCCGCCAAACCAGCCGCCAAAGCCGGGAAAGCTTAATAAGGCACAGTCTCTCACCAACTCGCCGGCCTGTGCGGGCGGTAAGATTGTGTCTGTCCGTTTTGCTATTGAGCATGCCGAACGAGAGCGAGTTGTTCGGCATGCTTTCTTGTTGGGGGCGGCAGGCTAACCCGACCCCGCATCGCCAAGCTGCTACGAACCCACTTTCACTCACATGGGTAATGATCTATCATACGGCGTTGGCACGCGCCATTGAACCTGATGGCTGGCGGGGAGTGCAATCATGGTCGAGGGAAAATCAGTCCGTAGCGTGTTGAGCCTTCTGCTCGTGATGACCTTCCTGCCTGCGGCAGGGCAGGGCGACTCCCAGGTTGCCTGGCCTGGCGAGCAATGGGAGGCGACCGCACCGGAGCAGGTTAGGATGGACCCATCGGCGCTGATGAAAGCCAAGGAGGCGGCCCTGACCGGCGGCGGCTCCGGCATGATCACGCGGCAAGGCAAAGTGCCTCGGGGCGCCTGTTGGTCCTGGGGCCTCTACGACAGCTTGATTGGGGTCATTCCCTCTCTCGATGTTGTCGCCTCGCGGGCGGGCAAGTCGCTCAGCGGACCCCGAAATCCCCACGATGCGCCAATAGAGCCATTCATCGAGCCGATCGCCCGATCGGTGGGTGAGAAAGGCAAATGGCCCGGCGCACCGTACGGGGCCAGCGAAGCCATCCCAGGGATCGAGTGGGCGCCGGTGGATAGGGTCATTCGCAAGGCGGAAGGCGGCGATAACTGGCCGATCACCTGGGCCGACGATGGCGATCTCTATACCGCCTACGGCGACGGCCAAGGCTTCGACCCGAAGGTGGACAAGAAGCTCAGCCTCGGTTTCGCCAAGATCGTCGGGGGACCGCAAGACTTCCAAGGAGTCAATATCCGCAGCAAGACGGGTGAATCGATAGGGGAGGAAAATACCGGCGCCAAGGCCAGTGGCATGCTCTGCGTAGATGGTGTCCTGTACATGCTGGTGCGGAACGTCGGCAACTCGCAGGTGGTCTGGTCGGATGACCACGCCGTCAACTGGCATTGGTGCGACTGGAAGTTCGAGATGAGTTTCGGTGCACCGACCTTCCTGAACTTCGGCCGCAATTACGCCGGCAGGCTCAATGACTACGTCTATATCTACTCGCACGACAACGACAGTGCCTACTCACCAGCCGACCGCATGGTGATGGCCCGCGTCCCGTTGGACCAGATCCGCGAACGCGGGGCCTACGAGTTCTTCAAAACGTTGGATGGAGTCGGCCGGCCTGTCTGGACGAGAAGCATTCGGGAACGCGGGGCGGTCTTCGTCAATCCCCAGCGGTGTTGGCGCTCGGACATCAGCTATGATGCCGGCCTGAAGCGCTATCTCTGGTGCCAGATTCTCCCGTTCAGCACGGACCCGCGCGGCCCGCGTTTCCAAGGCGGCTTCGGCATCTATGAGGCCGCGGAGCCGTGGGGCCCTTGGTACACGGTCTTCTACACAGAGAATTGGGACATCGGCCCCGGCGAGACCAGCAGTTTCCCAACCAAATGGATGAGCCAAGACGGCCGAACCTGCCACCTGGTCTTCTCCGGGAACGATAGTTTTTCGGTCCGCAGGGTCGAATTGAAGGCGGAGGAGAGCCTCATCCCCAGATGACACCTCCCACCCCACAGGAGTTATTCCCCAAATTCGCGCTAGGACGTCGGCTCGTAGGTGCTGGGAGAACCCGGTTGTTTGGGGTTGGTGTGCGGAGAATCCGTAACGCATGAGTCTGTGGGCGCGGACGAGCCCGGCTCGGCCGGGCTGACGGCGTTCGCCACATCCGAGGTCGGCTCACCGACACCTTGGCTCACGTCGGCCTGCGGGGCCGGTTCGCCCGTTGCCTGACTCTCATAGGATCCCGACGAGCCATCGTAGGTGCTCTGGCTCGTTTGCGAATCGGTGTCCGACATGGCTTCGTTCGTCGCGGTTTTGACGTCGTTGGCGACCTCGTTCGCGTTGTCCTCGAATTCGCGCATGCCCTTCTTGAACTCGTTGATGCTCTTTCCCAGGCTGCGGGCGACTTCCGGCAGGCGGCGGCCGTAGATAATCAGGGCGATGCAGAGAATGACCATCCACTCGCCCGTGCCCATATTCTGCAGAAACGCGAGAGGTTGCAGATATCCAGCCATAAAGACTCCACCCAAATCCCGGTTCAAACCTTGATGTAGGAAGCGTAACGGCCCTTATACGCCCAGCCCGCGAATATGTTTGGCTGCGCATGGCTCCACCAGGCACATTATACTGTGCGGCAGAAGGCCTTGGGAAGGAACAACCAGGACAAACGCAAAGTCGTTTGGCGGCCCTCATTCATGTCATCTTGGCATAACGGACAGGCAGCAGGGGACGGAGGGGAGATTTTTCGCATGCTCTCGAAGCCTGGGTTGTCAATGCTCTGGCAGGGGAGTAGAATCCGGGCATGAGAAACACGCTATGGACGGCCCTCATCTGCGTTTCGTGTGTGCCGGTATGGGGTTGGCGGGCGGCAGCGGCAGAACCGAACACGCCCAGCGCACCAGTCCGTCTGTCTCCCGATGCCAAGGCAGCGATCATTCCCTGCACCGGCTTGATCGATGATGCGCTGTTTTACTCCATCAAACGGCGGACGGAGACTGCCCTGCGCGGCGGCGCGAACTACTTGATCTATGAGATGGGCACGTACGGCGGACTCGTCGATGCGGCCGACTCCATCGCAAAGTATCTGATTCAGAAAGTCGCCCCACGCGGCCACACGGCGGCTTACGTGGCCACGGAGGCCATCTCCGCCGGGGCCTTGATCAGTGTCTCTTGCCGAGACATCATCATGCAGGAGAACACAACGATTGGCGATGCGGCCCCAATCACGATGGGTGGCAAACTCGAGGGTGTCGAGCGGGAGAAGGCGGAAAGCTTCATGCGGGCGGCGTTTCAGCGGGCGGCCGAGGCCAACGGATACCCACCGCTGTTGCTCAAGGCCATGGTGACGATACAGATCGAGGTCTACCGCGTGCGGAACCTCGATATGGGCCAGTACGAGTTCTTTGAAGGCGAGAGCCTGCCCAAGGACCCGAACACGTACGAGGTGAAACGGGCGGAGAAGATCGTCGGCAAGGATGAGTTGCTGACGCTGACGGCGCCGCGGGCCCTGGAGTTTGGTATCGCCAGAGCCGTGGTAAAAGACCGGGCGGGGGCGCTGGCCTTTCTGGCGCAGCGCGACGGCGTGGTGTTTGCGGAAGAGCCGCGCGTGCTGGAAACAAGCTGGTCGGAGCAGATGGTCAGTTGGGTCAACTCGCCCGGGGTCATGGCCGTCCTGGTCATGCTAGCGTTGTTGGGGGTGTACGTCGAGTTCAGCACGCCGGGGTTCGGGCTGGCCGGGATTGTGGCCGCGATCTGTTTTGCGATCATCGTCGGCAGCAAGTATCTGGTGGGCATGGCCAACTGGGTGGAGATTCTCTTGCTGTTCGCGGGGATTGTGTTGCTTCTGATTGAGATCTTCGTGTTGCCCGGGTTTGGGATCGCGGGCATTCTGGGGATCATAGGCATCCTGCTCGGGCTGTTCGGCATGTTGATCCGCAATGCCCCGAACGAGTTGCCCTGGCCCGAGACGCCGACGGACTGGCAGTCGCTATCCTCGGGGGTGCTCTCCTTGGCCATCGGATTCACGGGTTTTGTCGTGCTGGCTTATCTCTTATCCCGGTACCTGCCCAAGCTGGGATTCATGCGCGGGCTGGTGTTGGCCCCGAACGCGGCCATGGCAGGCGGCGAACCACGGGTCAGCATGACGGCTCCGCCGCAAGACCTGGGGTCGCCCCTGCGCCCCGGCGCTACAGGCACAGTGATCGCGAAGCTCCGGCCAGCCGGCAAGGCCCGGTTCGGCGCGGCCCTGGTGGACGTGGTCGCCACGGGCGAATTCCTTGACATAGGCACGCGGGTCGAGATAATCGCGATAAACGGTAGCCGGGTCGTCGTAAAAGAGGCCAAAGGGGGCCCGGCCTGAAAGACCGATCGAAAAGGAAATACCTGTGGATTGGTGGCTGTTATTCGCTGTTTTTCTCTACGTCGTCTGCGCCGTGTTGATTGCGGCGGAGGTGTTCATTCCGAGCGGGGGGCTGCTGGGAATGGGCGCGGTGATCTGTCTGATGAGCGGTGTGGTGATCTTCTTTCGCCACAGTGCCCTGGCGGGATGGATCGGTGTGGTCGTGGCCCTTATCATGGTGCCGGCGCTGCTGGTGGGAGCGTACAAGATTCTGCCCAAGACGCGTTTCGGTCGCCAAATGCTCCTGGCACCGCCGGTGCGGCAGCGGGGCGATGCCATGAACGACACGCCGGAACTTGGCAGGCTGCTGGGCGTGACGGGCCAAGTCCTGACGACCCTGCGACCGGTCGGCATGTGCGATTTCGACGGCCGCAGAATCGAGTGCGTCGCGGACAGCGGGTTCGTACCCAAGGGCAAGACAGTCAAGGTGATCCACGTCGAGGGGACCCAGGTGACCGTGCGGGTCATCGAAGAGGCTTAGGGAAAGGACTGAAAGATGTGGCAGATGGAACGAATGTTGTTACAGCTCGGTGACCCGGTGGTCGTCGGTGTCCTGATCGTGATCGCCGTCGCGATATTGGTTGTCGCTCTGCTGATGCTGAAGTTCGCGCGTCTGTGGTTGCAGGCGTATTTCTCCCGGGCGGATGTCCGGCTCTCCGAGCTGATCGGCATGTGGCTGCGCAAAGTGGACATGCGCACGATCGTGCTGAGCAAGATCACCGCGGTCCAGGCGGGGCTGCAACTGACCACAAAAGACCTGGAAAGCCATTATTTGGCAGGGGGGCGGGTGCCGAACGTGGTACGGGCGCTGATCGCGGCCGATCGGGCGAGCATCGACCTATCGCTCAAGACGGCCACCGCGATTGATCTGGCCGGACGTGACATCGTCGACGCGATTCAGACCAGCGTCAATCCCAAAGTGATCGACTGCCCCGATCCGAAAAAGGGCAAGGAAACCGTGGACGCCGTGGCCCAGGACGGCATTCAGCTCAAGGCCAAGGCCCGCGTCACGGTGCGGACGAATATCCAACGGCTGGTCGGCGGCGCTACGGAAGAGACCATCATCGCCCGCGTCGGCGAGGGCATCGTGACGACGATCGGCAGCGCGGTCACCTACAAAAGCGTGCTGGAGAATCCGGATAAGATCTCCAAGGCCGTGCTCGACAAAGGTTTGGATGCCGGCACGGCGTTCGAGATCCTCTCCATCGATATTGCCGATGTGGATGTCGGCGAGAACGTCGGCGCCCAGCTCCAGGCCGCCCAGGCAGAGGCCGACATGCGGCGGGCCAAGGCGGAGGCCGAGAAACGCCGGGCCATGGCCGTCGCGCGCGAGCAGGAAATGAGGGCGCTCGTCGTGGAGAACGAGTCGAAGGTGCCGTTGGCGATCTCCGAGGCTTTCCGCGCGGGCAATCTCGGCATCATGGACTATTACCGGCTCCGGAATATCGGCGCTGACACCCAGATGCGCGAGTCGATTGCCAAACCCAAGAAACCGGACCAGCCGTGATGATGGCGCACGTAGCACAATTCGTTTGTTCCGTTCAGGGCCAGGGCTTCGACGATTGGGCCAACATCCTGTTCCTCGTGGCCATGGCCGTTCTGTGGCTGCTGGCAGGACTGGTCAAGACCGTCAGCAAAAAGGGGCCGCAGGCGAACGCTCCGGAACCAAAGGATCTGCCGAAGGAGCGACGCGGACCGGGAGAGACCTGGCAAGAGCGCCTCGCCCGCAAGGCCGAGGAATTGCAGCGACGATGGGAGGAAGAGGCCGGCCTGCGCGAACCGGGCCAACGGCCGCCACGCCCGGCGACGAGAGTTCCCCGACCTGCCCAGCCGCCGAGCGACCGAATCCAGGTCCGTACAGACCGGGGGGGCGAGTCCGTGGTCATCTACAAGCCGCCCCAGTCGTCGCCATCCACGCAGCGAGAGCATCAGGCCGCACAGCAACGCGAAGCACAGAGGGCGGTGTCTACGGCCGGACAATACGCGTCAAAACAGACCCTCGAAGTCGAGACGCCGGTCAAGGTGACTGCCCCCAAGCTCGAACCGGTCATGGAGGATTTGTCGCACATCATGGCGGAGCCGCCCAAATCCCTGGAGCAACTGAGGCCCCCACGTGACTCCGCCGGTTTCGAGTTGACCGCTGTCATTGACTACAGCGATCCGGACGCCCTGAAAAAGGCCATCCTTCACTACGAGGTTCTCGCAAAACCCCTGGCCCTGCGTGATGCGCCCGATCGGACGTCCATCTTCTGACGGGCGAGAACGGAGACACATGACGATCAAGAAAGGGGCATCGTGCTCTCAACCTACCTGAACGCTCTGCCAATCCAACCTTATCGGACCATACTCACAAAGTCCGTTAGATTAGGATCAACTCTTGTGCCCGGTTTGTCATCCTGAACGGAGCGTAGCGTAGTGAAGGATCTGGGCCGCGAGCGAGAGAAGCCTTCCCTTCGGTGGCCAGATCCTTCGGCTGCGTCTCAGGATGACAGAGTCGGGACCATGCATAAGCCTCCCCGAATCCATATCACACGCGGTCTACTGAGCCATCCCAAACGTAGCCTGCAGACCCGTCGGACCAAGTTAAGAACTGCTCCATAGGGTGCCACAATCACCCTATTTCGAACGTCCTATAAGGTATGTTATGTTTCACTCGGCCGTAGGGGCTGAACTTCCTCCAAATGGGGATTTGACGCTGGTTTTGGGCATTTCTCAGGCGTTGGCGACGGCGGCGTGGGCGGCGGTCTGACACAGGTTCTCCCACATCAGACCGGTCGTGTCGGCCAAGCCGAGATTCTGCAAGACGATGGAGATGTTTGTGGCCGGATCGAGGTCCGGGCTTGAATCCGTCTCGATCTGATGTTGGAGGTTGATCATCGACGACGCGAATTTGACCCGATTGCAGTACAGGAGCGCCGTGCGGTAGTAAAGATCGAGAGTCGTGGGATCGTAGTCACGCGGCGGCATGATCAGGTCGAGAGCCTCTTCTTTGCGCCCCGTCTGGAACAGGCACACCGCCAGTTTCGTCGCCGCCCGCGAGAACGTCGGGTTGATCTCCAGGGCGGCCTTGAAAGAGTCCGTCGCCTGTTGGAGGCGGCTGGCGTTCATGTGCAGGATCCCCAGCCGGTAATGCAGATCGGGATTGTTCGGAGACTGAGCCAAATGGTGCTCGTGCGCGGCCACGACGCTCTGCTCGAATACCTGGCCGTCAGGTGGTGCCGGCAGCAGGTGGCTTTCGAGGGCGGCCTTGAGGATCAACTTGGCCGTCTCGGTGAACAGGAACGAGGTGTTCGGCTGGATCGCCGCGGCCAGGGAAAGGGTGTTCAGGGCCTCCGGGACTCGGCCGGCCAGCCTTTGGGCGACGGCCAGGCCTGTGTACGCCTCCACGATCTTGTCGTTGATCTCAATCGCCCGGTTGAACTGCTGGGCGGCCAGTTGGTCGGCGTGCATCTTCAGGAAACAGGTCCCCAGCCGGATGGTCGCTTCCAGAAAATCCGGACAGATTCGCAGCGTCTGCTGATAGAGAGCAACCGCGTCGCTGGTGTTTCCCATCATGGCGAGGATGTCAGCCTGCTTGGCAATCAGATCGGGTCTTTCCGGCTCGTCGGTCAATTGCACATCGATCTGATCGAGGGCATCCTGAAGCTGCCCGGAACAGATCAACTCCTCGATGGAGTCATCATGGGTCATGAAGTTGTCCGGGTGGATCAGGATGGCGGTGTTGAACGTATCGACGGCCCTGGAATACTGGCTCGTCGCGATATAGAGATGACCCAGAGTCACCAGGGTCGAGATGTCATCGGGATATTGCTCCTTCATCGGCTCGTACTGAGCGATGGCCTCATCCAGACGGCCGTCCTTGAAGTAGATCGCACCCATCCGCTGAGCCGGCAATTGCAGGAAGCTATTGAACTTGATGCAGTCCTGGAAGAATTCCAGCGCCTGGGCTTGATGGCCGAGACGCTCGAAACAATGGCCGAGCAGATACAGCGCCAGCGTGTTGCTGGGCTGCCGCAGGTAGACGGAATTCAGCTCCTCAATCGCCTCTTTGAGGTTGTTGTCCTGCAACAGCAGCGCGGCGGCGGCCATCCGCCCATAACAACAGGCAGGATTCGCGAAAAGATACAGCCGGACCTGTTCTTTGGCTTCCGAGAACTTGCCGTAGCCCATCAGGCTGATGATATGGTCCAAGGGAGGGTTTTCCGACTGTTCCACAACCTCAACATCGCTCTGCGTCGGATCGTCATCGGCTTGGGCCTCTCGGTGCTCGTCAAGCCAGTGCCAAATCAACCCGGGCAAGTCGATCGTGATCCCCCTGCCAAGAATCTCCAGCAATCCAGCCATCCCTCACTCCTAATATCTGGTCGTTTGAAACCAGGACCCAGGTACTGTTGACGGTATCGTCCAATTCGTGAGGGGTATTAACTTCGGTCTCGGCGGGGCGACGCCATCCGGCGCAGTTAGACGGGACGGAATGGCATTTGTGTGTGCTGTAGGGTCTGTTTGGGCTTTGAAGGCACAGTTATCGGTCAGTGGGGCCTGCGTGCGCCCCCTACCGGCTGATATCGCCCGTCTAAGAGCCGCTAAAGAAGTAAACGGCCGAGCCCGGTCCCTCTGTCACCCCCGCGCAGAGCCCGCCCTTGACCTGATCGGGGGCGGGGGTCCAGAAGAGCCGCGGCGCAGGTGGATTCCCGCCTCCGCGGGAATGACAAGAAGCAACCGTGCCTCGCAGGTCACTGTTCTGTCAGAAGGTCCACAGGCTCAGGGCAAGCCGGTTTGGGTGTGTTTCTCAACCTCGCTCAAGTAGGCCATCGTGCGATGCAGGCGGTCGGTCAGGTGCTTGAGCTTGAGCATCGTGCGGATGCGGGTCAACAACTCCAGCTTGTTGATCGGTTTACTGACGAAATCGTCCGTCCCGGAGTCGATGCCGCGTTCGATATCGCCAAATTCGTTCAGAGCCGTCACCATAATAACAGGGATGTCGGTGGTATCCGGATCGTTTTTGAGCCTGCGACAGACCTCGAAGCCGCTCATCTTGGGCATCATCACATCGAGGAGAATAAGATCGGGCTTGGCGCTCGCCACCAATTCCAGAGCCTCAATCCCGTCGCGGGCGGCCACGGTTTGGCATGCGATATCTTCCAAGTACGCTTGGACCAGTTCGAGGTTCTGCTGATCGTCGTCCACGACGAGAATCGTCGGCAGCCTGTCTATTTCTTCGGTGTGTTGGTCCATTCATGACTCCATTGTTCAAGACACGCACCCATTTTCCTCGGGCGGGTGCCTGAATTGCAAGGTCTTTTCTGCTCGGCATTTACCTGCAAAGCACGCTCAAAAGGCGGGGTCGGCGTGGCTCTCCAGGAACAAACGCACTTCCGGACGCAGATAGATCGCCTCGATATCCACGAGCTTCACGACCGCCTCGGCACAGAGGGCCGCCACGTCGGCGCTGGTCGCATCCGTATCCACGAAGAAGAGGGTTTCGCCCTTCATGGCCGCCAGTCCCCCGCCCCTGCCACCGAGCGGCTCGCGGCGGATCTTCACGTCCCTGCCCTCCAGAAGTGCTAACAACTCGTCCAGGATACTCTGATCATTCATGCCGGCGTTCCCGTCGTGTCGTATAGCGGGGGCAAAATCTTGCGCCTCTACTTGAAGGACGGCCCCTGCCGATAGATAATACGCAGGTATGGATACCCATTGAAGGATTGTATGCAAGGAGTGGGCCGTTGACAAGTATCATTGAGAAACGCCTGTCATTACATCAGTGTCTCGCCCAGAAGGAGGAGGAGAACCGGGCGCTGAAGTCCCAAAACATGCAGCTCCAAGCCCTCGCCAACCTCGGCTCGGCCACGTGCATGATCGCCCACGAGATCAACAACCTGCTGACGCCGCTGGCGAACTACGCGGCCTTGGCTACGCAGAATCCCGAAGACCGGAAGCTGGCGGAGAAAGCCCTCGACAAGACCGTTCGGAATTGCCAACGGGCCGCCAAGATCATGCAGAGCATGCTGGCCATGGCCAACGGTCAGAAACAGCAGCGGGAGAGCATCTCGGTGAAGGCTCTGGTCGAGGAAGTCTTCACCTGCCTGTGCCGGGACTTCAGCAAGGACAGCATCAGGGTCCTGATCCAGGTGGAGGACCAATTGCAGGTCAGTTGCGTGCCCGTGCAGATTCAGCAGGTGCTCATGAACCTGATCCTGAACGCGCGGGATGCGATGCTGCCCGGCGGAGGCACTCTGCGCGTGTCCGCCGCTGCGAATGCCGAACACATCGACCTGGCGGTCAGCGACACTGGCACCGGCATCACGCCGGAGAATCTGAGGAATATCTTCCGGCCATTCTTCACCACGAAGACCGGAAGAGACCGCCCGGCCGGCTCCAACTCGGGATCGGGCGTCGGGCTGGCGTTCTGCCGACGGATCGTGGACGCCCACGGCGGCGAAATCACCGTTCAGTCCCAGATCGGCCAGGGAAGCACATTCACGGTCCGGCTGCCCCGCGCGCCGTCCGACCACCGATGATCCCGCCGATCTATCAGACCCTCGGCAACATCCTCTTGATGCTGCTTCTGGTGGCGTGCGCGGCGTTCTTCTCCGGGTCGGAGACCGCCTTCTTCAACATCACCCAGCGACAGACCAAGCAGTTCGAGGTCTCACCAGTCCGGCTCCAGAAGCTCGTCGCCCGACTGCTGCAGAAGTCGGGCCATCTGTTGAACTGCCTGTTGTTCGGCAACATGATGGTCAACGTCCTGTTCTATGCCATATCGAGCGTGCTGGTGGTGCGCATCGGCCACACCTGGGGATTCGTCGCGGCCACAATTTCGGCGTTCGCGACCTTCCTGGTTCTCGTGCTGTTTGGCGAAATCCTGCCGAAGTCACTGGCCTACTCGAACTCACGGTCATTGGCCGTAGCCGCAGCCGTGCCGGCTTTCCTGGTGGTTCAGGTCTTTGGTCCTATCACGTCAATTCTTCGGATCGTGTTCCTGGAGCCGGTTGTGCGGGTCTTCTTCGGCCATGCGCGCCTACCTACGATGACAACCCTGGCGGACTTTCGCTCGCTGGTAAGCCTGAGCCGGCGCCGCGGACTGATCGGCGAGGATGAAAACCGGCTGCTCGGGGAGGTCGTCGAGCTGGGTCTGCTCAAGGTCCGGCACGTCATGCAGCCGCGGGTGGACATGATCGCTTGCGACGTGACGGAATCGCTTCAGGCGGCCCGCGTGCGGATGCAGGAGCACCATCTGACGAAAATCCCGGTCTACTCCGGAAACGTGGACAATCTCATCGGCCTGGTGCATCTGCGGCAGTTGTTCCTCAAGCCTGGCGTGCCCCTGGACAAGCTCGTCCAGCCCGTGCCGTTCGTGCCGGAGCAGAAGACGGTGGAATCCCTGCTGGAATTCTTCCGCCGGACGAGGACTGACATGGCCGTCGTCGTGGACGAGTACGGCGGGATCGCCGGCTCGGTGCGGCTGGAGGATATCGCGGAGGAATTGTTCGGAAGGATCGAGGCTCCCGCCAACATCACGCCGATCCAGCAGTTGGGGCCGTTGCAGTATCGGTTGGCGGGCGATCTGGCCATTCACGATTGGGCCGATGCGTTCGGGGTCGATTTGGAGGAGACCCGCGTGTCGACGGTTGGCGGGCTGGTGACGACCCTGCTGGGAAAGATCCCCAGAAAGGGCGATATCGCCTATATCGGGAACCTGAAGTTCACGGTAGAACGCGTCCGCAGGCACCGAATCGAGACCATCGTTCTGTCCTTGGAGCCGCTTCCGAGCCATGGATAGACTGGGTCCCATCCTGCTGGTGATTCTGACCGTGCTCGTGGCCGGTCTTTTCTCAGGCTCCGAGACCGGGCTCTATCGACTGAGCCGGCTGCGCTTGCGGCTGGGCGTCGAAAAGGGCAAATGGTCAGCCATCCTGCTGGCGGACGCAATGCGGGACAGCTCCGGGCTCCTGCTCTCGCTGCTGGTGGGGACGAATGTCGCACACTATATTGCGACCAGTCTTATCACCGGCGTGTTTCTCGATGTGGTAGCCTCCGAGCGGGCCGCGGAGCTCTACACGATGATCGTGGCCGCCCCCTTGCTCTTTGTCTTCTCCGATCTGATTCCCAAGAACGTCTTTTTGCACCGGGCCGACACGCTCACGTTCTTCGCCGCGCCCCTGTTGTACGTGAGCCACAAACTCTTCACTTGGTGCGGCGCGGTGCCGCTGCTGAAGCTGATGGCCAGCTTCTTCGCCCGGCTGATCGGCTCTCCGATCTCGTCCAAGGCAGTCATCGCTTCCAGCCGTGGTCATCAGGTGCGCGCGATCTTGCGCGAGACCCAGGAGGAAGGGCTTCTCAGTGACATTCAGACGCAGATGATCGACCGCATCGCCAACATCCCCGGGGTCCGACTGAGCATGGTGATGGTCCCCCTGGATCGAATCCACGCCGTCGATATTCGGACCGATCGGGCGACGCTGCTGAACGAGCTGGCGCGGCAGGCTTGGACGCGGCTGCCCGTATGGCAGAACACCCCCTCCGAGATCGTCGCTTTCATTAACGTGTACGATGTCCTGGCGTCAGGCGAAGAATTCACGAGCCTGGAGAAATTCCTCTTGCCGATTCGGAGCCTGGATGCCGATACTTCGATCACCGAGGCCATCAACACGATGCGGCGGGAGCAGTTGAAAATCGTCCTGGTGACGCGGCGGCGCGGCCGACGCGATATGCCGGTCGGGATTGTCACAATGAAGGACCTGGTTGAGGAACTGCTGGGTGAACTGGCCGAGTGGTAAACGCCAGAGAGGACGGAGGGCCGGGGACAGAGGACAGCACAGTCCTACGTCTCCCGTTGTCCATCCTCCGTCGTCCGCCTTCTGTCTTCTGTCCTCTGTCCTCTGGATCTGCGTGCTCGCCGCCGCCCTGCTGGCCAATAGCATGACGAAGGACGTGGGCCGGGACGAGCAGATGTACTGCACCGCCGGCGTCTTGCTCGGACACGGCCAGATGATCTACCGGGACTTCTCGTACCCGTCGCAACTGCCCTGCCATCCGCTCTTGCTGGCGACCCTCTACCGGGGGCTTGGCACGACGCACTACCTGCTCGTCGGCAGGCTCCTTTCCGTCGTCTGCGATGTCCTGGTCGTGATCCTCATCCTCCTGATCTACCGATTCATCTTTGGCTCGCCTCGGCTCGATGGATTGCTCCTCGGGTTGGCCGCAGGCACTCTCTACGTCTTCAACCCGTTCGTCGATTACGCCGCCGGATACGCGTGGAATCACGATGTCGTGATCCTGTGCGTCGTTGCGTCGCTGTGGCTTTTCGTGACGACGGATTTCGAAAAGACATCCCGCTGGTGGCACGTGGCAGCAATGGGTGCCCTGCTGACGCTGGCAACCTGTATGCGTGTGACCACGGCCCTGGTTGAGCTGCTGTTTTTGGCAGCGGTGCTCTTTGTCGCCGGCGGATCGCTCCGGAACAGAATCCGGACCGCCCTGCCCTTCCTGGTGGTGGCATTGGTTGTCGCGCTCTGGCCGCTCTGGGTGATCGCCCAGGCACCGCAAGCTTTCCGGCTCAACCTCCTGCGAATCCCGGCCCTCTATGGCCACTGGCTGCACGAGATCGGAAAGACATTCGGCAAGGTCGCCCTGACGGCGGATGCTCTGAGACAGCCGGGATATCTCCTGCTCCTGGCTCTGGGCATCTATTGCGTCGTGATCGCATGGCGGGTGAGGTCGAGCTTGGACAAGTCGGAAAAGTGGAAGGCCTCCCTGGCCGCCCTGCTGCCGCTGCTGTTCTTCGTGATCGCTTACATTCCGCCGACCATGTGGCATCAGTACCTGGCGGTCCCCGTGCCGTTCATCGCCATTGCGATCGCGTATCCGCTGGCCGCGCTACGCCGCCATGCCGATGAATCCAGGAGCAGAGGTCGGTACAAACTGACGTGCGGGCTCGTCGGGGCCGCCACGATCATAACCCTCTTCAGTTACCCCGCCGTACTGTACCGCTGCCTGTTTCTCGCGGCGCCGGAGAAATGGACGCCCATCGAATTTCACAGGACATCGGTGAAAATCGCGGCCGAAATCAAGGAGCCGGGACCTGTGCTGACATTGGGTCCACTCCAGGCTCTCGAAGGCGGTCGGGACATCTACTCGGAGCTTTCCTGCGGTTCCATCGTCTACCGGGTGGCCGATCTTCTATCCGCGCAGGAGCGACAGATCACCCACGCCGTCGGCCCCAAGACACTGGGCGATATCGTAAGTACCCGCCCCCCTGCCGGCGTGATGGTGGGCGTCGAGCCGTCCTATTTCGCATTCCTGGAGGACCCGCTGCGAAAGTGCGTCCCGCCCGACTGGCGCCGAGACACATACGGCAGTACCCTGCAGGTCTATCGTCGTCCGTAGAACTGTCGAGACAACGCGCGGGGCTTCTCAATTGTTGCCGGCGTATTCGTCGATGATCGCCTTGGGGATGCTGTTGAGTGCGTCCCGACTCAGACCCTTGGGGCCGTTCGAGAGGATGGAGAAGAGGTACCGACCTGTGTCCGTCAGGCAGACGCCGGACAAGGCTCGCACACCGCTGATATAGCCGGTCTTGGCGAGGATTCTGCCCCGGTATTTGGGCTCGTTGAAATACTTATCGATCGTGCCGTCTTCACCGCCTACCGCCAGCGAGCGCTGGAAGAGTCCCCAGTTCCTGCTTCGGTAGAGATCGAGGAGGATCTTCGAGAGAGCATCGGTCGTCAGCCGGTTGAGGCGACTGAGACCGCTGCCGTCGTCGATGACAAACTGCTCCGCGGGGATGCCCAAGCTGGATAGATACTTGGCAATCAACTCGCGTCCCCCTGCCCAACTGCCATTTTTATGGTCGGGCCTGCTATAGGCGTCGATGGTCTTCAGCAAAGCCTCCGCCGCAAGGCCGAGACTATCCGTGTTGGCCCGGCGTAGGCAATCGGCAATCGGCGTGGTGAACTCGACCAGTGGCTTGAAGCCGGCGTCCGCGTTGACGGCCTTTTCGATGAGTCTCCCTTTGACCCCGATGCCGGACCGGACCAGGTTCTCGGCCAGACAGAAGCCGAAGAACGCCGCCGGCTGTTCGATGGCCACTCGGAAAGGACCTTCCTTGTTCCGGCATTTTCCGAAGAGCGTGATCTTGTTCGGCTGTGTGGTCCGGTTCGCACCGATGGCCGTATCGCCGCCGGTCACCGGCTCCACGTCGTTGATAATCTGCACAAACGAGGTCTTCGGCTCGACGCTGATTGCCACCGTGGCCCCGAGATTGCTGGCGGTCACCTCGATACAGTTGTCGTTGTAGTTCAGGCCGCAGACCTCGCAAGCGTACCACTTGTTGTAGTCTCTGGCGGGCCAGCTCGGATGCACCCGCTGATCATCGAAGACCGTCGTGTCGATGATGATATCGTTGACCTCCGTGACGGTCTGCTCCCGCAGAGCCTGTACGATCTTCTCGAACACCCAGCCGTTCTGCCGGCCGTACCGGCCATCCGTGCTCTTGTCGCCCGGGAGCGGATCGCCGCTGCCGATCACGACGAGGGCCCCATTCTGCAGGCCGACTCGCGTCTGGTACTCGAAATCTGCCCCGAGGTACTTCAAGGCGGCGGCCGTGGTGACGACCTTCATGTTGGACGCCGGCAGCAGCGGCTTTTGGGCGTTATGGCTGTAAATGACAGTCCCCGAGTTTGGCTCGACCACTTGAATCGCATACTCGCTCGGGTCCTGTTGCGGCGGGCCGAGAACCTTGGTAAGCCGCGGCGTGAGCCCGGCGAGGCTTATGCTGCACAGACAGAGATTCAGTAGAACGACCGGAACCCGCTTTCGTGTGAGAATAGGCATATCCTGAAGCAGCCCTCAATGATAAAGGGTAAGGGACGATCGATCATCGATTGAAGAGAGAGTCCTCACCTCCTCCTCAATCATCCGTCATCAATAATCCTCAATCAATTCCTCAAGGCCGACTTGATCTGGGCGATCGTCACTCCCAGCTTCGCTTTGGCGATGGGATCGAGCTGTGCCTCGCTGCCGGCGAAGTGATAGGTCCGATGCGTGTGGACGATGCTCTCCCCCGGAGCCAAAGCCGCGGCCGGAGACGAGGTCTCCAACTCGTAGAACGGGCCGAGAGGCTTGCCACCCGGCGAGGTGGGCCCATCGTTATACGAGTTGACCACGTCCCCGCGGAACGGCTGGTCCTGAATCTGCCACATCGAGTTCACGTAGTCCTGGACACCCTCGGGCTTGTTGTACTGCACGATCGTGAGCACGCCATTGACGGCGTCGTAGCTGCCCAGCATGGTCTTGGCGCGCTTGGGCGACAGACCGATCTTGCTGCGATACTTGCCGTCGCCGCTGAAGTACAGGACGCCATCCTTGTTCACCAAGCGGTCTGCCGGCACTTTCCCGAAGTAGGAGTCGTTGGCCACCGGCCCGAGTTGATCCTCCGGCCCGGCCACATACGGGACCACGATCGTGATCTCGGGCGAGGGGTTGAACATGCCGAGAATCCAGATCGAAAGCAGGCCCGTTTCTTTCTTCCAGGGCTCCTTGCCGGTATTCACCACCTTGTTGACGGATTCGTAGGCCACCATCTTGACCTCCGGGCCAACGGTCGTGCCGAACGATTTGAGGGCCGCCGCCCGCTCCAGAACGAGAACGGCCCGCTCCGCGCGGAGATCGAGGACCGTGCCGGAATAGTTCTTGACCTGCATGGTCTTGTGGAGCACCGCCGCTTGCCCGGTTTTGGAGACCAGTTGCCAAGCCTCCGTATCGACGGGGGCCGGTGTGTACCAGTGGTCCATGTCGAACGGGACGCCCTTGTCGAAGAAGACGGAGAATTGCCCGCCTTCGGGTCCCAGCCAGAAGCGGTCCTCGCCGCCATAGGCATTCATGTGCGGGACGGGCTTGCCCGCCGCGACAAGCTCGCGATTGATCCAGCCGAAGCTGTAGCCGTTCGGGCCGGCCGCGGTGCTCGTCATCACTCGCCCCTGCATCTTTGGCAGCACGGCCACCCGCCCCTGCCCCGACTTGTCCATCAGAACGACAACGTCCGTGTGCTTCTGCAGGAAGGCGATGTCGTCATTGAACGCTTGTTTCTGTGTCTGCGGACCGGTCGTGGCACAGCCGGCGAGCACCATGGCGATTACCCCCAGTGCGATTGTCCTCATGCCCATCCCACGTCTCCTTACAGTCATCAGCCGATAGTTATTGATCGTGACCGAATACTAGAGCGAATGACGATCAACATAGCCCATCGACTGTCACTTGGCAAGCCGAATGAGTCGCCGGGATTTGTGGTTTTTGCTTGACCTGGGCGGTCAGATTGTTTATTGGTAAACGGCTATTTCGGCATCGGACTTGCTCTGTGCGGCGTAGTCGAAGGGAAGGTAGCCCCGTGGACCAGAAGCGTGTACGAGTGGGATTGGTTGGGTTCGGCACCGTCGGGACCGGCGTGGCCAAGCTGATCTGTGAAGAAGGCGACGCCATCGCGGCCAAAATGGGCGTGCGCCTGGAGCTCGGCTGCATCGTGGACGTGGAC
>Ga0315280_10000783_pt1 | contig 57653 bp, 60 predicted proteins | sample YL17G06_40_MG_FD_203697 | JGI IMG/M metagenome (GOLD analysis project Ga0315280, IMG submission 203697) | Sediment microbial communities from Yellowstone Lake, YNP, Wyoming, USA - YL17G06_40 | ecosystem: Environmental > Aquatic > Freshwater > Lake > Sediment | place: USA: Wyoming | collected... | reverse complement strand
GCTTGGATATATCAAGGCTATGGCATGCGGTGAGATGCTTGCTAACGCGGAAGCGCAGATGGAACGTTGCGTAGAGCAGCTTGAGATGAAGGGGTTAAGCCTTAAGGATGTTGGAGTGGCGTTTGATTGGCATGATCAGCCTTACTATGGTAAGCCGACGCTTGGGATGGTTGGCACTCAGCCTAAACGTGGAACCTGCTACGCCTTCTCCTTCTTAACCGCCAGCATCCTAACGCCTAGGAGGCGCGTGGTGCTATGCATCATACCGCTCACGTCTAAGGAGGGTCTTCCCGCCCTTGTGCTTGCGCTCATAAAGCGTATTCAGAGGCTTGTAGGAAGGATAAGGTATGTGGCTTTCGATAACGGCTTCCAAGATAGTGAACTGGTCAAGGAGCTTCAGAAACGCTGTATCCCTTTCATCCTACCGCTCCGTAAGACGGTGAAGCTTAAGCGTAGACGGCGTTGGATGCGCTATGCAAGGCGCTTCAACTATAGGACGAAAGGCGTTGAGGTGGATGTGGTTGAAGCTCAAGACATGAAGGGGCGACGCTACTTCCTAGCCACAAACATCGCGGATTCGCCGAAACGTATCCTCCGCCTCTACAAGCGACGTTGGGGTATCGAAACGAGTTACCGCAAGATCCGTGAGTTCCTACCTAAGACCACGTCCAGAAGCTGGGTTGTTCGAGTCTTCAACTTCATCTTCGCATGTCTAATCTACAACGCATGGGTCATCCTCAACGCCAAGGCCCAAGAGCCAATAACAACCATCACCATGAAACTCAACTACATCTGGCATTCCTCAACGCTCTACCAGATGGAGATAGAGGCTTCACCGGGATGAAAAAAGACAAATTCGCATCTACTGTATTAGCAAGTCTTTAATACAAGAGGCATTTTCTTAAGAAATCTTAAGTTAGGAAATTGGGGATGGAGTGAAAGGTAGGTCTACTTCTGAGAAGCGTCTCGAATGAACGCCTGTCCTAGGTAGTTGCTTTTCATCTTCGATCTCTATTGCCTAGCTGCACAACAATGGAAAGGAGGAGAAAATATGGCGGAAAAAGAAGGAGGCTTCTCTGAGAGACGACCCGGCCGAAGGTTTGGAAGTGGTCCGAGAGGATTTGGGCGGTCGAGAGGACCGGTTCCAGTCAAAGAAGGCGGCGAGTTGGACGTCACGATAGAAGCCGTTGGAAGGAAGGGTGACGGAATAGCTAAGGTTGAGAACTTCATCGTTTTCGTGCCGGGAACGAAGTCAGGTGATCATGTGAAGATCAAAGTGATCAGCGTTAGCGGTAGTTTTGCGGCAGCCAGCGTAGTTACATAGAGGAGCAATAGCGATGAAGATAGTTGAATTAAGGGCTGGGATGAGAAGGGTCGATTTGAAAGGCACCATAGTCGAAATGTCGGAGCCTCGAGAGGTTACGACGAAGTTTGGCGATGTAAGCCGCGTGGCGACCGCTGTTCTGGCCGACGACTCTGGAAGGATAAAGATGTCTCTTTGGAACGAGACCATAGACAAAGTATCTGTAAACAGCACCGTGCAAATTGAAAACGGTTACGTCACGACATTCCAGGGAGAGAACCAGCTTAACGTAGGGAGATACGGTAAACTTACCGTTCTGCAATAGACACCAATCTTCTCTACAACCCTGCAGTGCGACGAATCGTCTTAACTCATAGTTTTCTTCACATAACATGCGCGAGACTACATCTTGAAGAACAAGATTTTTCGGACAGTATTCGTATTATCTTGGGTGCACGGTACTGAAGCTGACCTCATTGAGAAGCCTTAGGCTTCTATTCAGGCGATTTGCTCCTAAATGCCTTAAGATATTCGTTGCTACAGCAATTATGCTTCTCTTCTCTGCTGCCTTTGCTCAGACTGCGATGTCGATCGCGGTATCAATGGACAGCGGTACCTACGACCCTGGAGAGGCCGTGAAAATCAGTGGAGTGGTCAAAGATACCTCAGGCATAGCGGTGCCGGCCGCCATGATATCAATACAGGTCAAGGATCCGACCGATCAGACGATCTACATTAACGTACAGTATTCAAACTCGAACGGAAGCTATGCGGACCATTTCGTTCTAGCGAACGATTCGCTAACAGGTAACTACGGAGTTTTCGTTGCGGCCAGTAAACCTGGTTTCGCGGACTGCCATGCACAAAGTTCCTTCTCTGTCCCTAGAGTCGTCATCAATCAAACTTCCGACTTTGAGATTTCTGCATACCCAGACACTCGAACGGTCAAGCCGGGAGAATCCACACAATTCAGTTTGTCTCTCTTCTCCATAGGGAACTTCACGTCCTCGGTTAGTCTCAGTGTCCTCAGCGTGCCGCCGTCGTTCGAAACATCGTTCGATCCTCAAGTCGTACTTCCCAACGGTTCTTCAACTCTAACTGTTCGGACGCAGCCGACAGCGAAGAATGGTACATACGTTCTAACGGTCACGGCAGCCGGCGGAGGGAAGAATCATTCGGTAAATGTAACTGTCTCAATATCAGCCGTGGCGACCACGACCGCGACAACGGCAACGACTCCCGCGACGACTGCGACCACGACAGCCACGACCACACCTACGACAACAACGACGCCCAGCCCTACGCCCACCCCAACACCTTCTCCAACTCCTCCTAACAGATGTCTGATAGCAACAGCGACCTATGAGTCAGAGTTGGCGCCTGAAGTTCAGTTTCTCAGAGAGTTTCGAGAAGAACAGGTGATGCCGACTCTTGCCGGTAGGCAGTTTCTGTACACGTTCAATATGTTCTACTATTCTTTCAGTCCGAAAGTGGCTAGGGTGATCGAGTCAGATGGCGGTTTGCGCGCACTCTGCAAAGTGGCGCTTTACCCTTTGATATCGATACTCATGTTCACAGCGCGATTGGATAGCTTGTTCGGTTTCTATCGCGAGATTGGAGTCATTATCAGTGGATTTGTTGCAAGCGTTTTCATTGGAATCGTATATTTCAGTCCGATCGCTATCGTTCTGAAGAAGATTTCGAAAATGCGTGGAGCACATTTGAGAGTTCGTTTCGAGGAGCCGATACTCACAATCTTGCTTTCAAGTATGGCCGCAATATCGATAGGCGAGGTCTCCTCATTCTATGCTACATTGTCTGTCGCTACCGCCACTTTCGTTACTGCTACTATCTGTCTCTCGGTCGTGGTGTTCATGAGACTTCTTGACAGTCGCCTCAAGAAGTTCTCTTGATTCCAGTTTTTCGCTTTCCTAAAATAGCAAACAATAATTGGAGGCTTGGCTTCTAGTTTGTAAGTTGGAAGGTTACTCGAGATCTTCATGAGGACGACAATCGTGAAGAAGAGCAATACCGCGCTATATGCAATTCTTCTGCTTCTGATTTTCGTTTGCGCGGTTCTTCACGTCGGTGCCGTCATGAGTCTATATGTTTCAGTCTGGATCGGGAGAGAGCCTTCTCAAACTCGCGAGACTATACTCATAGAAGGTAAGGTTACGGATGATTCTGGCTCCACGGTTCCCAACGCCCAAGTCTCCATCCAAGTCAATGATCCTAGGAGTACAAGCATTCACATCGCCCTAGCCAATACAGGTCTCGATGGAACCTATTCAGACAGATTTCCTCTTGCAAGTGGCTCTCCGAGTGGGAACTATACGATCTACATAACTGCGAGCAAGCCCGGCTACAGAGATGCGCGGGAAGAGTTCGTATTCGTATACTCTGGCAGCGACTTTACGATATCGCTTTCACCTTCTTCTATCGTTGCAAATCAAGGAGAATCAATCTGTCTAACTGTTACCTTGACCTCAATCGACGCATTCGATTCTCCCGTGGCTTTGAGCCTAGATGGAACACCTAGCGGGGTATCGCATAACTTCGCGCCCAATCCAATTGTCCCCACTGGGTCAGCGAATCTTACAATTCATACCTTGACATCAACTCCGCCGGGTTCATACAACCTTACGATAGCGGCGACTGGAGGAGGCAAGACGCACCTCGCATCGGCGATATTGACCGTCGCCGAGAAAGGTTACTCCCCTTCATCGACGACAATTGGAGTTGTGATAGTCGTCTTTGTGGTCGCTCTCTCATTTGGCGCTTTCTGGATGAGAAGACGTTTGACTTCAAAGTTGCCGAAAGAACGCTCGGCAGAGGTCCAAGAGTTATTGGCCCAACTTGAAGCGAAGGGAGATAGAGATTATCTCGCTACGGCACGTGCACTCACACGTCTTGAAGAGTTAAGGGCTACAGAGAGGGTTGATGAAGAGACCTACCAGAAACTTAAGAGAGAGTATGAGAAGAGACTTGAAGAAATATCCGAGAGAGAAGGCAAGGCATCCGATAGCTAGAATTGCTCCAGTTTCTTCGCAATACGAAGGATCGCTTGACTAAAGGCGTGCTGAGGCTCTTCATGTGTGTAAATCATTCTGCCGCCCGTGGCCATTAATTCGCAGAAGCAAGGGATAGTGCCTATCAAGGGTAGCTCAAAGATACCTTCGACTAGCTTCGCCATCTCTTCAGGCCCTCCCTCCGAGGTAATCTGTTGCACTGGAATCTTGTTCAGTAGAATTCCAGTCTTCCTTCCTAGAGCCTTGTAGATTCCTTTGATCATCTCCTTCGTTCCTTCAACATCAAACTTGTCCATCTTCATAACGAGTGCCACAACGTCTGAACTGGCTAGAGCATTAATTGACGAGTAATACATGCCTGGGCCCGTGTCGAAGATCAGATAGTTCATATCCAAATCGTTAAAGATAGTCTTCTTTGCTGACAAAGTCTTGTGGAGCGCTTTCATCTCCCATTTTCTGTCTTTCGACATCATTTCGCGCATTGAGTCTGAGGACGGGTTGGCCAATCCTATCAAGAGTTTACCTTTCGTTCCATATCTTTCCGTCGCATCGGCTGTGGCCTCTTCGATCTTGCAGTTTCCTTCAAGGAACTCATTTAGCCAATGTTGAGGTTTCAATTTAAATAGCACATGAAGGCTTGGAGCTCTGAAGTCGTAGTCGAGTAGGCAGACGTCTGATCCTTGTTTCGCATACGCAACCGCTAGATTTGCAGCGATGGAAGATTTGCCTGTGCCGCCTTTGTAAGAGTGAATTGCAATTGACTTCTTCAATTTGAAGAATCTACCTCTCAATGTAAAATATTACATCATGGCTCTTTCTCTTCTTCTTTAGATGTCCCATTCCGACCAATTGATTCAAATAGTCGCTCTCAACCGCTCGAACGCGACCTGTTTCTCCTGAAATATCGGTTGCCGTGGCCTCTCCCAGTTTGCATATTGCCATTGCTGTCTTCCTCAGATGGTCGGGGAGTGATAGTAAAGTCGCTGCATCTAAAGGCATCTCCTCGAGGCTGATCTTTTCACGCCGGGGTTGAACATGCTGCATAATCGCCTCTTGAAGATCAACTACTTTTTCCAGTCGTTCGCCCATTGTCTCAAGGTTGCCGTTGATCTTTTCAAGTAGCTCTATTATGGTCGCCGCGGTCTTCTTCGATTCCATGTCTCATCTTTTCCGCGCAGAGCGTGCTCAATGAGGTCTCTTTTCAAAAGGTATATCAATGTTTTGATGTGGTGCGTAAACACCAGTCGTTGTGTGGTACAAAGAAACACTTAAATACGAATCGACGCAAATCATGAAGTTGCGGCGACACAATTGCGAAGAAGGCTAATCCTTCTAGCGGTCATGCTTCTTGCAGTCGAGGTTCTCATTCCTGTCGCTAACGCCTCATACAACCTTGAAGGCAGTACGGTTACTGGCACTCAGGCGACGCCGTCGATACAGTTCAAGGCGTCTTTCTTCAACCATGAACATGGCCATGGTAACGAAAGCGACTTCAGTATCAAAGTAGCTCCTCAGTCTCAAACGATCTTGGCTGGAGGGAAAGCTAATTACGCAGTGATAATTTCGTCCTATCCACCATCGCCATTCCGGGGAGACATCGACGACAAGGTTACTTTAGCTCTTGTAGGTCTTCCAAGTGGTATGAACTCTACGTTTCATCCTAATTCTAAGAGGTGCCCGTTTGTTTCGAAACTAGAGATTGTCACTGATTCGAAAGTTTCTCCTGGAACCTACTCCTTAAACGTTACTGGGTCTAGCACGAGGGGGGGCGTTCACTTCGCCATTGCGACTCTCGTAGTAGTTTCAAAAGGAACTCCAAAGGCTGACTTCAGCATTGAAGCTTCTCCCTCCTTCCTCACTGTCGACCCAGGACAGAATGCGCAGTACGCGGTAACATTGACCTCGCTGAATGACTTCTCAGGCAACATATCCTTCTCGCTGGCAGGAACTCCATCAAATTCAAACTCATCCTTCAACCCGGAAGAAGTTTCACTAGATGGGAACAAGGTGACTAACTCCACGCTATCTATCAGCACGGATAAATCAACCGCCCCCGGAACTTACACATTGACGATAACGGGGGTCGCTAAGGCAGGAGGACTAACTCATAAAACTAGAGTAAGTCTTATTCTGACAGGCGCGAAGACCACTCTTTCGGTAACGGTCTCGACTGACAAGCTCAGCTACGAGGCAGGCAGCTCCGTCAGCCTCTCTGGTAATGTGACAGATCCCTCAGGGCCTGTTGGCGACGCTACCGTTTCGATTCAAGTGATCGATCCGCAGGGAACTACAATACATATTGTCTATGTGAGGACGAGGGACGATGGATATTACTCTGACTCATTTCAGTTGAGAGGGGATGCAAGTCCAGGTGTTTACGCAGCATATGTAACAGCAAGCAAACCCCGCTACCAAGATGCTTATGGCCACTGCACGTTCACTGTTGGAGCGAGTTCGACCCCAAACGTTGTCATAACCAAAGTATACACGACTGACATGAAATGGAGTGCAAAGAGTGTCTTCCAGCCAGGGGAGACCTTGATGGTTTGGGTCGAGGTTGTGAATACAGGTGCAGATCTTGTTGACGGGATCGTCTGGGTCCAGATACTCAATCCGAACGGTGCTCCGATCGGGGTCTATTTCCATGTGGGGCTGATCGCTCGAGGGCAGACCGTGAAAGAGGGGTTCGGTATGACTTTGCCTATCGATGCTGCTCGAGGTGAGTATAAAGTGATCGGCTTCGTCTCGGATAGGATGATCTCTGAAGGAGGGAAGTTTCTTACAACCATGCAAGAGAAATTCAACGTTTCATGAGGTGAATCTTGAGTTTGGATGAGAAACCGGTTTTCAGGTACGATGACTCCAAGGCGCGGTTCTTGAATCTGAACGGTGTAGCTCGAAGGTCGCCGCCTTCTTCGCAAGCCTCAATAAGTGAGTACGCAAGACAGATTCTTCTAGGGCATTCGCTGGTGAACATTTTGAGCGAAGATGAGCGGCTGGACGAGATCAAACGGATTCTCGGAGCAACTGTGGAGCAGTTTGAGTCTCTGTTTGAATCCGCTAGAGGGTTCGATGAATCAAGAGTCGGGAATGGTTGGGATCCGACCAATGTTCGAGAGACCACCTATATGGTTACTCCGATGGCACTCAACGATGCTCTCCAATTGGGAGAATCGAGGAAGAGAAGTCTATTCGGTTTGCCCTTGATCAGGTTTTTCAGAATTAGACTTCAAGAAGTGAAGATGCTTGGAGCTCCGAAGCTCCAGTTTGTTCCTTTTTGGGTTGTTCAAGGTTATCATGAATGCTTCTTCTTCAGGGGCAGCTCATACCGCATCAATGTTGCGGACGACGTTCTAGCGGTTGAAGTTGAAGGACGAGTGAGAAACCTCATCGCTGAGGAGAAACCTTTCCGTTTTCTACCTGAGGGGTTGAGGAGGACTGCGGGGAAGCTTGGTTCTCTCCTAGCGCCTAAGCCAAAGTATTTCACGGTAAACGATACTACAGAGCTGGCCCGCCAGTACTCTGAGGGAACGATATACGTGGATGCGTACGGCCGTGAGGACGTGAAGCTGCAGGAATTCATGAAGTCGGAGCTTCCTATGCGAGAGATCTCTGACCCTGAGCAACTTATGATGAGTGAGATAGGAACGCAGCTTGTTCAGCCTATCGAGACGAAAGAGGGTGTTGTTCGCAAACTTCATGAGAAGATAGTGAAGGCTCCGAGAACTTTCATCAAGATACTCAGCAACAGGTTTGAGGTGACGAAGTTGAGTTTGATCTACGTTCCGTTTTACGTTTTCAGGTATCGACATAAAGGGAGAGTGAAGGAGCTGCGGATAAATGGTTTCACTGGGGAGGTTGCGGAATGAGGGAAACGCCAGCGTTCCAAAAAAGGAACATTAATATACTCCAAACCGACGAATCATTACTTGAAGCCAACACGATGGAGATGGTCACCCTGACAGAAGTCACAGAATATTATCGCGATGCCTCAGGATTCTGGAGATTGAAGAACGGAAGGAGAAGGAGACGGTAGAAACCTCTTCGCAGTGTTGACCGCCATACTTGAGGGTTCATCAATGTTCCATAAGCAGAGTTTGATGAATAAGCTTTCAGTGAAAGATAGAGATCTACTTGTTCTGAAGACAGAGCTGGTGAGACTCTTCAACGTCACCGTAAGAGTGAAGGACATACTAGCCAAATCGCCTGAGTTCGAAGAGATTAGAGAGCTACCGATAACCAGACTTGAAGATGCACACAAGACCCTTAAGAGCTTCGTCGAACAGTACGAGAGAAAGACAACGGTGTCGAGGCCTCCGGAAGATATGCCGAATGCTCCTCATGGATTCGGGAAGAGTTTGCCAGTGCCATAGTCAGCTGAAACTCAAAATTCTCCCTTTTTTTGTAGCTTCACCGTACCGGAATAGGATCAAGGCATTAGAAGTAATCATCAACCTGTGCCCTAGCAGGACAAAGATTCTCGAATCGCTAGTCTTTAGAGCGAACAACAGTACAATGTTAAACATGAGGCTTATTTGGAGATGGAACCTTTTCGAGGAAGATACGCCAAGTGTCGGGAAATTATGGCTCAGAGAGAATTGGATTGCGTGGTAGTTTTTCCAGGAACGAATATGTACTACTTGACTGGTTTCATGGAAGAGCCTCTTGAAAGACTGCTCGTTGCCATTTTGCCACGGGCATCAGAGCCCGTATTCATAGTTCCCGAATTATATGAGAAACAGGTGAAGACTTCTACTTGGATAACTGACGTCAGAGCTTGGAAGGATACCGAGGACCCAGGCAAACTTCTCAATGAAGTCCTACGCAAGCTTTCCCTAGTAGAAGGAAAGATCGCTCTGGACACTAGAATGTGGGCGAGATTCTTCTTGATGTTCCTGAAAGGGGCTCCGAAGGCTGTCTATTCGGATGCAAGCGAAGTGATCGACGGGCTGCGTGCCGTGAAGTCAAAGGAAGAGATCAAGATCATGGAGGACTCAGCTTCGATAGCGGACAGAGTTATCAAGAAGATTATGGACGCTTGTAGACTCGGTTCTCGTGAGAAGGAGATAGCAAGCTTAATCGAACTCGAGTTTCGAAGACGTGGCGTCGAAAGCATACCCTTCAGGCCGATCGTCGCCTCAGGCCCGAATGGAGCGTTTCCTCACCATAAACCCGGGGATCGACGTTTCAAGCGTGGAGACTCTGTCGTACTCGACCTCGGAGCTGCTTACAAAGGATACTGTTCCGACCTTACGAGGACCATCTTCATCGAGAGATGCGGTTCGAAGGAGAGAGAGGTCTACGAGGTCGTACGTCAAGCTCAACAATTGGCTTTTGAGTCTATCGCAGAAAGCGTTAACGCACAAATAGTCGATAGAGCTGCGAGAACCCATATTGCTAGTAAAGGTTATGGAGAGAAGTTCATTCATCGCACAGGGCATGGGATCGGTTTGGATGTTCATGAAGCCCCGTACATTTGGGAGGGTAATACGGAGATCTTGAAGTCCCGGATGACTTTCAGTGTTGAGCCAGGCATCTATCTGCCGGATAGATTCGGAGTTAGAATTGAGGACATCGTCGTCGTTGAAGGCACGAAGGCGAGGCGCCTCAATAAAGTTTCAAGGGAATTGACCGTCATTTAGTTCCACAGTTCAGGTGGCTTCAACCTTGGATGAGCAAGCAGCCGTCAAGTTCATTGGAAGAGTGGTAGAGGTTAATGGGGAGGAGTCTGAGATAGAAATAATGTCCGAGTTCTGTCGCGGCCTCTTCCATCTGAATCACTTTTCGCATTTGATAGTTCTGTACTGGCTTCATCTACGTGACAATGAAAATGACCGCAGAACGTTAAGGGTGATCCCGATGAGGCATGAAGGTGCTCCTGAAATGGGGGTCTTCGGCACCAGGAGTCCAAGCCGCCCGAATCCGATAGGACTGTGCGTCGTCGAACTACTGAAGTTGGAAAACTGCGCTCTAATCGTGAAGGGACTTGATGCACAAGAAGGGTCGCCGATATTAGACATCAAGCCATATATACCGCGAGCGGACTCGATTCCTGAAGCCGAAGTCCCTGAGTGGACATTGAAGGGGCCAGCAACCTAATACCAAATGATGCTAATGCAATCTCGAAAAGAGGTTATATATCTTCAGCCTTCCACAGTTTGCTTGGTGAATGGAATGAATGAGAGGTTAGGCGAGCAGAAACCTGACAAAGCCTACAGGTTGGCTTTCGAGTATGAGAGCAAGTATGGATGTTGCCCTCAATGCGTAGTCGCTGCGATTGAAGGCGTCTTCAATCTTAGGATGGATGATATTTTTAAGGCTGGGCATAGCTTGGCTGGAGGCGTTGGTCTATCGGGGAACGGAACTTGCGGAGCTCTCTCGGGCGGCGCCATGGTCTTAAGCTACAAGTATGGTCGTGAACGAAAGGATTTCTCTCGTGGCAGAGCCATGAAATCCTATACCTTGACGAAGAAACTGTATGATAGGTTCGTGAAGGAGTTCGGTAGTTGCATCTGCAAAGACGTGCAGAAGAGGATTATGGGGCGATCGTTCGACCTCTGGGATGCTGGGGATTTCGAGAAGTTCGAGAAGGCTGGTGGGCATAGAGACAAGTGTCCTGATGTCGCGGGGAAAGTCGCTAGATGGGTGTCTGAAATCATTTTGGCGAGCGATAAAGCTAGCTGACGTGACTGGCTAAGAACCAATTGATATTCCTAGAGCTCTCTCGTTCAGACGATTGTCTCGGCAAAAACTGATATATCAAATGCTCCTAGTCATATCGGTCGGAAGTGAATATTTGATGCCGATAGATCAAGACTTCATGAAGAACCTTAAAGTGACTGGGGAGCATGCTGGGCACAAGGTTCGGGGGACCGTTGACCCTCCAGGTAAGCTTGGGGTCCATGGGACGACCGTTGCGGTAGATCACGATGTCTGTAACGGCGATGAGGTTTGCGTCTCAGTCTGTCCTGTGAGTGTATTCGAGATGATTGATTCGCCAGGTCACCCTACTTCAGAGAAGAAGTCTGATCCTGTCAATGAGCCTGCTTGTATTTTCTGTAGAGCGTGTGAAATCCAGTGTCCGACGCAGGCGATTAAGATAACTGAAGCCCCAGTATGAATGCTGAGAGGAGAAAAATAGCCTCGACTCTAGTGAGGCCGCCTACTTCCACAGTCTAGGTGTTTTCTACACCAGCCGCTTTGCAATTCCTCGTGTAGGTGGCAGAAAAGTGGCTAGCGGTTGTCCGACTCGAACTCGGCTTCCTCTTTGAGCGAGTATCTTATGCATTGTTCCGGACTCAGGGGCTTTAACTTCGACGACACCTATTGTAGCCTTGACGTAAACTACTGGGTCCAGCTTCGCGAAGTAGTCTCCCTCATTCTTGACCCATTGTACAACCCTTATGTCCTTCTTTTCGGCTGGTGAAGACAGTCCCGGGATCTCGGGGAGATATATGTACTTAACCAACTGCATTGGCAATCAAAAGAATCTTCGTTTACTCAACTCTTTCTTAAGCCTTTCCAAACACCGCCATTACGCCTAGAAATGGAAGGATGACTGGTTATGAACAGTTTTCGTGATCTCTATCACTTTAGCATCTAATGCTTGACTTCGAGTATTTGATGGGCTATGGCGAGTAGGATCACTATAGGTAGCTACGAGGTTGAGTGGCCGAAGCCTGGAGGAGACTGTACTGAATGTATCCTAGCTTTTAATGAGAAGCGTCAGCCCTACTGGCGTTGCGAGGTGCTCAAAGGCGCATGTAAGATAGCTCTATGCCCGAGGAGGCTGGATGTATGGCTTAAAGAGAAATCTCGAGATGCCGCTCATAAAGTTTGAGCATTATCCGCTCAACGGCCTCATCCAACCGCCTGCAGCCCGCTTGATCGCAGAGAAGCTTAAAGGCTTGATAGATCTCTGAAAAGATGCTGATGGAATACTTCATCCTCAAATTTGACGCTTCTTATGAGGCTTCTCATCTTACATTTGAGTTCGAGAAACTCGAAGAGCAGATGATAGTACCGGGCATTGCTTGTTTCAGCCACACCCTTCTCACTCGCCGTCTTGGCTGTCGACATCAACCGCTCCGCAACATCGATTGCCTTGACAAGTTTTGCAGTCGCTTTCTCTCTTTGCTATTCAACGCTTACGCCCTTTAGAGGGACCCGTGGGTTGAAGGAGAAGTATCCTGACATCCTTCATGCCTTTGGTAAGCTGATCCAGGACCCCCTACCCTTACCCCCTTGAGAGAGTGGCTTCAATCATTTCAGAAGATATCATCAGGTTACTCAGCCCTCTTTCGAATCTTCTCAAGAATCCTCTTCTCAACTGCCCTTAAGTAGGCTGGGGATGAATCCGCTCGCATCATGCAAACGCTATGCGTCTACAGCGTTCAAGCTTTAAAGCCAGTCGAGATTTAATATAAGGTTGAGCGAAGCATTTCGCAGGCAGAATGCGGGCAGATCTCTACTTGCGTCGTGAAGTGCATGGTCGAGAATAATCTGAATGATTTGACCGAAAGCTTCAGCGTTCGCCTTTCGAAACGGACCTCCTCCTCCTAGAGAAGATATCTGATGCCCGCGGCTGCAGTAGCAGCGATTTCATCCGCAGCCTGCTTCGAGCCGGCTTCAGGAAACTGGCGTATTTAACGGAGGAGGAGAAGAAGGTGCGTTCATCCTTCGCAGCTTGGTTTGTATCCGCATCTTGGACAGGGCAGTCGGCAGTCGGGACCATACGAGTCCGGCAACGGAAGACCACAGTTCTCACAGATCAAAGCATCTTCTCCACCTTAACTCGCCGTTTGTTTGGAACAGCTCGAATTATCACGTGGTCTTCATAGCGAACCCTAGGGGATCTGTAGAGCGCTAGAAAGCCGACTTGAACGCTTAATATCCAATTGGCGATCAGCGTACTATTTGCCAGCATCTAATTCGACGTTTTCTTCTGGAGGCGCCTAGGAAGCCCTCAGGCAGTCCGAGAGCCTTCACGATTTTTCCTCCTATGGTTACAGGCTCCCAGTCTGCTTTGTAGCTTCGTGCATGCCTGTCTCTCTTTTCTAAGTTTGGCAAGTGGGGAAGGGGAATGGGGGCTCTTCCTCATGCATCCTTCTCACATCCTCCCTCTTTCATTCTTTTTTCGATCGTCTTGGTGATTCCCTCTATGCTCGTGGGCTTCTCTAAGTCACCTGACTCCGTCAGCTCCTCCTCTGCGACCCGTAGGGCCTGGCGGAGGCGCTCCAGTACAGGAGGCCCCATGGCTACGAGGCCCTCGGCCGCTATAGACTGCACCCTAGGATAACTTTTCCACTTCTTTCCCTGCATCTCGATGAATGGTTCTATCGCTCCCTCATCCCTCAGCCTCGCTAGGTTTCGAGCCGCCGTACATTTGACCACCTCATCAGGATCCTTGAGGAGGAAGTGGAGGAGGATCTGTGCCGCTGCTGGGCCCACTTCATCCACTCTTCCATACCATTGCTTGGCGATGAAGTAGCTCACCTCCTCCTCAACGTTTCTAGGTCTCCATCCCAGCTTCTCAAGCGCTCCCGCCGCAAACTGCCGAACCACTCTATTCCAGCCCTTCAAAGCTTGGACGAGGGGCCCTATGGCTCTCGCATCGCCTATTTCCCCAAGAGCGATCGCTGCGGAGCTGTTGGAGGAGTCGACGAGTGACTTCGGCTCGGCCTTCAACGCCTCTATCAGGCCGTCGACATCCCGCTGCTTTCTCATCCTCTCAATATCCATACGGATCACTCCAAACCGTATTCAGCCACCCTTCTCTCTTTCCTTTAAGAATCTTCAATCCTGGCGCTATAGCCTTAAGGTTTTCGACCAAGTGATGCTCTGGGGTCTCCTGCGATGGATAATCCTGATGACATCTTTTGGAGTAAACTGTGGCGGCAGCTCATTCTTGATTTCTAGAAACATCTCCCAAACTCTCTTGTCGTAGACGGGCAAAGGCTACTCGCACCATGTAGAAGTCTCGATGAATCGGCTATTATAGACTACCCTAAGACTGATGGGTTTCGGTGCTGTAATCGGGACTCTACGATGTCCAACCGATCGCGTGATTGGATTCCTTTAATGGCTGGTGATACAAGATACGTGAAGTCTTTTCCTCCATCGAGAGAGTCGATTGCTTAACCTACGCCCTGAAGAAAACATCTAGAAAGAAATGTGATGCATATCCTGATACGAGCGCTAGAAAAAGAAAAGTAACAGGGCCAGAGAAGTATGTTGCCACATCGAAGCTCATGATCTTCAAGCTTCCGAGAAGAACCAAGGCATAGAAGATCGATGCTAGACCGCCGAAGATATAGTGGAAGAAGCCTCTGTGCTTAGGGCTCTTTAGGGGCTCAATACTGTCTGGAAGAACACCGCCTAAAGCTCCCATGCCGGTCACGAATGCGCCAATAACGAGCAAGTCTGAGGCAGCGAGAAGATTAGGCCAAGTCGAATGGCCATACACGTACGCAATTACCAGAACCCAAGGGGAAACCGCGCCTCCCAGTAGATGGGCAGAGCGGTTCAAAGAGTTGCATCACCGCGGAAATTTGTCTTCCATTGGCACAGCACGCAACTTGCTAAGGAATCTACATTCCTCAATAAGATGCAACTACACCTCGGGTTTCGTGCGAGGACGACCGATATGTCCATTGTATATGTCCAAGATGCTTCTCTTGAACTTCTGCAACCCGTAGTCCGAAAGCGTAGTCTTAAATTGAGCGCCCTTTTCAGAACACGCTATCGTTAGGTTCGTTGTTGTCTTAGCTTTCCCGCAAGGAAAAATGTCCAACTTTATTTGTACGGTCTTCGCCGATACTTTAACCAAGTGCTCATCTCCCCTCCCCTCAAGGATGTTTGAACTTCAAAAGCAATAATGTTTCGGTATAGCTCATTCCTCGAATCACTTTTGATCGACTCTCAACTTAATGAAATCTATAGGAATAGTGCTGGACGAGTTGGTCCCGCTATGCGTAGGTGGTGTGCTGACTGCGAGTGCCTCCGAACCGTAAACGACCCATGTCCAGGCACTCCGTTCTGCATCTGCCACTGGAAGCAAGTCTTGCTCTCAAGCACATGTCCAGAATTCAAGCATGCTGAACCCTTCCCCTACACAGAGCTCAGCCCAAGCGAGAGGAAGGCCTACTGGGAATGGAAACAGAGAAAAATCAAGGACTTCTCCAGCTTAGGCCTGTAGTAACGAGAAGTAGCGTATATTCTGCCTGAAGAGAAACCTAGCCGACGTGGGAAGCTATCTTATCCGGTCTTTGAAGAGTTCCAGTTTCCTTATTCTGAGCCTGAACCATTTCCTTGTTTTCTCTTTTGTTCTAACCACATTTCTAGGGCTTCGCGGACGATTCTGCTGAGGTCGCCTTTCCGGTGAACGTGCTCCCTGATCTGAGCTTCCAGCTTGTCAGGAACCATGGCTTGTAGCAGACCTAAATGTCTTCTTCTGAATCTATCCGTTCCAGCAGGACGGCTATTCATCTTCATTGGGTTCACTTCCTTTCGATGCGTCAGATTCACCGGAATAGACGCTGCTTCTTATCCTCGGCCAAGTCCATCTTCCAAGGGCGTATATGCCAAGCAGTACGACTAGATATGGCAGTATAGCGGCGAAGCCTACAAGTACAGCCCATGTGCTCGATGCCAGTCCGTTCATAGCCGCTGTCAGCATCGATTCAGTCCAAGAGGGTTGAGGGGCGGAAGGGCGTTTCTCCTCAATGGAAGGCTCATATAGGTTCAGAGTGATCGACCCATAGGCGATCTTATTCTCCAAGTTCTTGATCTGGGCTGTCAGCTGCTCAATCTGCTCCCTAACCCTAACGAGCTGCCCCTCCACAATCATTACTTCACTAATGTTCTGCGCTTTAGAGAAGAATTCAAGCAGCCGCTGCTCCTCCCTCTTCAGATTCTCGAGGCGAGCCTGATAATCGATATATGTTTCCCCTACATCACTTGTCGTGACCCGGAATTTGGTAACTTTACCTATCGCTTGGAAATCGTCAAGCGCGGTCTCAAATTGGTCTGTTGGAATCCGAACTACTATCCAGCCCTGTCTTCTCTGATAGTAGTCTGGGATAAGCTCCACGTTACTATCCGCTATATACCCGCCTAAACTGGCAGCAATCTTTCTAACCTCGGAGAGCGAGTTCTCAATATCCTTAACCTCTATAGTCAATTCACCCATCTTCACTAGCTTCTGTCCAGGCTGCGCAGATGGAGGAATATACACCGCTGTTGGGACAGCTGGACTAGCGGTTGGATAATATTCCCAAACCGTTACCCATCCTGCCTGAGTGACCGTTCCATATTCGGTCCTGGTCGGTTCATTGACAACTGGACTAACGACAACTTGTGGACCCCAAGTGGTCAAAGTAGGCCTTCCTGTCTCCCAGCCCGTTTGAAACGCGGTCGGCTGAGGACCTCTAACAAGTCCCGCAGGATATCTGGAGCCCACCTCATAACTGGCCAGAATGATAATAAGCGCCGCGAAAGCAACATAATAGTATTTCCTTGGCAGCTTGATGGCTGGAAGGAAACGGAGACGCGGTTTCCCACCCGTCTTTACGGTCGGATTGTTGTTGGCGTCAAAGACAATGACGCCGAGATCCACCTTCCTCTTGACGCTAGCGATTATAGATGGCGTCCTCAACCCCAGTTCCTGCTGAATACTTGACCAGGTTCTACCTTCCTTAAGCATCCTAGCGATCTTAAGGTCACGCTCCAACCTAGAAGCTTTTTCTTGAGCCATCACTCTACCCGGCGTGCAAGAGTGGCGTTAGAGCACTCTTATTCACTCTAATGGTCAGCCCGAATCGACATATAAGACTATTCATGATATCATAGTTCGCCAGAACCTTATTCAAAAAGGAGCTTAGGCTCGCAACTTTGCCTCTAGTAGCCATATAGATTGAAGGGTTATAACCTTGAGTTTCAGTGAAGGAGAAAGAAGATATAGAACTAACTAAACAGTATAGCTTCTTTAGTATCTGTGACATAAGAAGGCTCAAAATCGTTTCGCGGAAAATCATGGCTGATATTTCCAAAAAAAGGGCTTAATCTGAGAAGTGAGAACATGTTCTTGTAATTTCCTTCGATAGTAGGTTCTGAACTTGAAGTTCAAATCCCACTCCCGGCGCCAACTGAACTTTCTCTCATAATTTAGCCTTGGTTTAGAAGGACAATAGGCTTAGAGATCAGAAAACTCTTGGACGCCTAGATAGAAAGGATCCTCGTGAGAGACCGCATATTGGGATTTCACGTAAGATATGGGATCACAGTGAAATTTTGTCGAGAGAGGCATATACCGAGAGGATCAAAGGCGCCTATGCCGAGTTGCAGCCGATATTTAACTATCTGACCTAAATGCCCATTTACGCTTCCTTATGGCCCGCAGTCAGACATTCAAGCTCCGCAGTTGTTGGAGGCGCTCAAAGCGTCTCCTCCACTTTCTTGATTAAGGCTTCAAGCTCCAAGGTTCCGAGGAATGCTTTTTTGAGGCCTAGCTTCAAGGCTTTCACGCTTCGATCAGGCCAGATGTAGATGATGTTGTCCTGGTGGAGCTTCCGGAAGGCCTCCTGCAGCACATCGCCGGCGTAGTCGAGCTGTAAGTCTTCCGCATAGTTGATGTAGATGAACGGTGATCCGGTGCGGTTGTAATGGGCGAGTAGGGCTTCTACTACTTCTTTCTCGCAGTCGTTGAGGTTGAAGCGCTGGAACGCTTTCTCAAGCCTAAGCTGCTTGGAAACTGTTATCTTACTGTTATCCTTCTGTAATCGAAGTGTTATCGATCTGTGCGCTATACAACGCTCTTCTGCAAATTCAAGAATCTCGGGGAAAAACAAGTCAGCTTGTTTCGAGTGATACTTAGCTTGAACGTATCGCTTGCCGAGCTGGTCTATCACTCCCAGCCCCAGTAGTCTTCTTCAGCTTCATAGACCTCTTCGCAGTCTGAGCATACACCGAGGTTCTTTATCGTTCCGTCTTTCTTTGCGCATTCCTCACAGTACGTCTTTCCACACTCGCCGCACCTATACGGTTCGTCATCACTCACTTCAGCGCCACAGCCATCACATATGCCCAACCAGATCAATCACCTTGAAGTCATCCGCATTCTTCCTCTTCTATGTCTCAATCGGCGTATCCCAGAATTGAAAGATACTATGTTAGCGCCTTCAAATAATCCTGAAAGACCCTACCCCATCCTACGGGGCTGAGAGAAAGAGGGGTGGGGGTGTGTGTCCCTGCGACACTCTGTCACAGGATGATCTCAGCTGCTTTCGCAGCCGTCTCAAAGTCTTCAAGCCCAAGTTCCCCTCTCCCATACCTTTCAGCCAAGATCTGTTCAGCCTCCTCCAATCGCGTTGTTGGGTAAGAACAAGATCAACTACTATCTGAAGAAAGAACAGAGATCCTGTCTTGAAAACCCCAGCCTTACGTTTAGGTCTCAAGTCTCGTGGCAAGCGGGGAACCCACAAAGGCTAGCGAACCGAATGCAAGCAGCAAGAGCGAGAGTATCTTGACGGGGAGAGGAGATACCGCTCTCATCTCAAGCATACGCAAACCCACTCCAGTTATTGCATTGACTTTGCTATCTCGCCTGCAATCTCCTTAAACGTCTCTTCCACGCCTTCTTCAAGCGGTCCCTCCATTCCCTTGACTATGGCTGAGGCGTGAGGCTTGACGATGCTCATTTGAAGCTTCTTCAACCTCTTCTCTATTCCTTTTCCTGCGCTCCCTGCAAATCGACTCTTCATCTTGGTGTCAAAGGCAAAAGCCTTCTTACCCCTAATCCCAGCGCTTTCCAGCTCTTCAAGAAAATCTTTCATGGGATCTGATATGCCGAACTTATGCGTTGGACCACCGATCACCAGCAAATCATAATCGTTTAGCTTGTTAATCTCAACTTCCCCGACCTTAAAGCAGTCAACCTCAACTCCTTGCCCTTTCATTCCCTCCGCTAATACTTTCGCTATCTTCTCGGTATTGCCGAACTTTGTGTCGTAAACCACAACTGCCTTCTTCATTTCTATCCCTTCCATTATATCATATCGGTCGCGACCTATTAGGGAGTTTCAGATTTTAACTCTTCAAAAAGGCTAAGAGATACGTCGTCGGATAGAATTGCCGGAGATCCATTATGGCTGACTCTGAGTTTTTGAAGGGCTTAGCCTCGAGTAGAGAGGTGGAAATCACTGTTACGGGTAGGAGGTCGGGGCGTAGCATATCGACACCTGTCTGGTTTGTGCATGAAAGTGGAAAGCTCTATCTGCTTCCAGTCAATGGCTCCGATTCAAACTGGTACAAGAACGTAATGACTAAACCTGAGATGCAAATCTCCGCCAAGGGAAGAAAAGTCACAGTCAAAGCCAGCCCAATATTAGACCCAGATAAGTTCAAGAAAGTGGTGGAGAAGTTCAGGTCAAAGTATGGGGCAGGGGAAATCAGAAGATACTACTCCAAGCTTGATGCCGCAATAGAATTGCCCATCTAGGTACCTGTAAACATCCTGTCCAGCAGCCTAAAAGAAATCCGTTAGTTCGAAGTATTCCCAGATGGCTTTCCGAAGCTGTTCTACTGTTCTCTTTAGCTGCAGTCTCTTTCCAAATCTCAGCCTTGTAGTATTTCAGGGTTTACGAGGTTGGGCGGCTTCTTTCCAGTGAGGGCTGCGACACAGTTCTCAACAGCCATTGTTGCCATCTTAGTTCTCGTTTCAACTGAGGCGCTTCCAATGTGCGGCATTAAAACCACGTTCTCTAACTTCAGCAGAGCTGGGTTGATCTTCGGCTCTTCCTCATAGACGTCTAGAGCAGCTCCAGCGATCGTTCTCTTCTTGAGAGCTGCTGCCAAGCTCTTCTCATCCACAACCGGTCCCCTTGAAGTATTGATTAGATGAGCTGTCTTCTTCATGAGGCTCAGTTCTCTAGTTGAGATATAGTGTCTCGTCTCTGGAAGCAGAGGCGTATGCAAGGTTACGAAATCAGATTCTCTCAATAGGGTATCCTTATCGACATACGTGGCCTTCAGTTCACTCTCAATAGACTCCTCCGCTCTGGTCTGGTCGGTATAGAGGATTCTCATCCCGAAGCCTAACGCCCTTCTAGCTACAGCGCGGCCGATTCTTCCGAGGCCGCAGATCCCCAAGGTCTTCCCGTAGACATCGTTCCCTAGCAGCATCATTATCCCCCACCCCTTGAACTTGCCCGCTCTAGTGAACCTCTCAGCTTCACATATACGTCTCGCAGAAGCCATTAGCAACGCCCAAGCCAAGTCAGCCGTCGTCTCGGTAAGTACTCCCGGCGTGTTAGTGACCATTATCTTCCGAGCAGTAGCTGCCTTAACATCTATATTATCAAATCCTACAGCGACATTCGAAACTACCTTTAGACTTGGATTTGACTCCAAGACTTCTCGGTCGATTCGATCTGTGAGGAGACAGATCAAACCCTCCTTGTCCGCTATCCTCCTAATCAACTGCTTCTTCGAGAGTTGAACGTCTCTCTCATTCAATTCAAATTGGAAGCTCTTGCCAAGAAGCTCCAACGCAGCTTCCGGTATCCTTCTTGAAACAAATACCTTAGCTGTCATAATACTGACATCAACCTTTACCAAGTATTTGAAATTGACTTTCAATCAGAAAGCCTTTTCGAAAGCGAAGGAATAGCGAGAGGGATTCAACCCGTCTTTTCTTTCTACCCAAATAGCGCCCCGAATAGAATTACTGCAGCTATGGCCACAAGCCCCTGTATCACTGTGACAGCAGTCAATCTTCTATACCCTGTTGGCACATCGATCTTGGAGAAGCCTGTGACGACCCAGAAGTAGCTATCATTTGCGTGAACTGAGATCATAGCTCCAGCGCACACAGCTAGGGAAGCCAAGACCGGAGAAACTGCCAAACTCGGCAGAATTGGGAGTATGATGCTTGGGGCGGTCACCATCGTGACCATAGACGATCCTTGACCTGTCTTGATAGCGGCAGCGACGAGAAATATGACCAAGACCCCTGGCACGCCGACGCTTACAATCGCCTTCCCCAAGTATGTTCCAATTCCAACTCCCTGAAGAACCGAGCCCAAAGCTCCACCCGCCCCAACGATAGCTAGGATTGATGCTGCTCTTCCAATCCCTTCGGAAACCCAGCCGTTGATCTCCTTCATGGAGGCGCCTCGAGCAAGGCGGAGAGATAACGCGACGCCTATCGGCAACGCGATTATAGGGTGACCGAGAAAATCGAAGATGACTCTTGCTATGTCACTCTCCGGTCTTACGCCGTCTAGAAGCGACTTGATACAGATGAGAGCTATCGGAGTTAGAATGACTGCGTATGACGCTAAGGCGCTTGGGAGTTTGGCATACTTCTTTCGCAGTTCCTCATACGATAGTTCACTTATCTCTTCACCGGTTAGTTCACTTCTCCCCCTGTAGGCCCAAAGCATTCCAACAATGAATGTTGGGATCGATGTCAGGAGACCGAGAACCAAAACCTTCCCGAAGTCAGCTCCGAAAATTGTAGCCGGAAAGAGCGGGCATGCTGGAAAGACCAGTTTGAAGGATGTATAGGCGCCCACTGCCAAAGCCATAGCGAGGAGGCTTAGAGGGAAGCCGCTTCCTCCTGCCAATGAACGAGCGACGGGAGAGAGCATTATGAAGGCTGTGTCACAGCAGATGAGAGGTACAGCCAATAGATACCCTGCCAGACCAACGGCCAAGGGCGATCGCGACCTCCCAACGATTCTTAGGATCGAGTTTGAGAAGGTCAATGTTGCCCCTGTTTTGTCAAGAACCTCTCCGATTATGCAAGCGCTTAAGGTGATGATGGCGATATATCCCAGCACGTTCGCAAAGCCCTGCAAGATCAATTTGATGAGTTCAGTTGGAGGCAGCTGGAAGGCAAGGCCCATAGTGATCGTTACGAGAAATATGGAGAGAAAGGCGTGCAACTTCAACTTCGCAGTAAGAAGAATAATCGCTGCGATACCTAACAAGAAGACCAAGATCAGAGCTGCCCCCTCCATGTCTCTCGAACCTCTTCGAAACAGGCCAGTGCGCCTCTTTTCCTTTCTACCATAGAGTATTTAACTCGTTCCACTCATTTTCTTCGGAAAAGCATAAGAGGGTGCCTAAGTATTGTAGGAAAGCGGCGCAATAGGCGGATGTGCGCCTAAACATCGAAACTTGGAGGCTAGATGCAGTTGGAGAAATTAGACGATATAGACTTGAAGATACTCAGCATTATGCAAGGTGACGCGAGGGTGCCGATCTCAAAGTTGGCTAAGCAGGTTGGTCTCTCTCCGCCTAGTGTTCATGAGCGTATCTCTAAGCTGGAGGAGAGAGGGATCATAGCCGAATACGTAGCGGTCCTTGATGCAAAGAAGCTCGGGAAGAGCTTAACCGCGTTCATCGGGATAACTTTGGACAGGACATGCTGCAAGGATGAGGATGTCATCAATACCCTCAAGATGATCCCTGAGGTTCAAGAGGTCCATAGGATAGCAGGAGAAGAGGACCTCCTCCTCAAAGTCAAAACAGAGGACACCTCAACCCTAGAGAAAATGCTCATCAACGAGGTGACGCGCATCAAAGGTGTAGCGAAGACACGTACGATGATAGCCCTCTCCTCACCCATGGAGAGGATGAGCATCAACCTCAACAAGCTCTAGAAAGGCTGGTGCGGAAAAGATGAAGGCGCTGTTGCTCCTTATTCGAGGACAGGAGCGACAAGAAAGGTTGCGGAAGCTATCTCAGCCATACTTGAATCGAATCCCATGCGAATACTGCCATCAGACTATGGGAGTTTATACTCAGTACTCGACTTGAGTTAGAAAGCTGAGCCCAAGGATTGTCATCAACGCGAGGGGCTACCTAATACACTCGCTTTTTATATGCTATCTGCAAGATTTGAGTTCAGAAGAACTTTGTCTTGGTCATGGATCTCAAAGTTGTTTGAGAAGAAGATACTGGATGAGATGAGCAAGCAACTCAACCTTGAGATCTCCAAGGATGGAAAGATCAGTTTCAAACAGGTAAAGCAATGCAAATTCTGCAAGGCGATTATATCCAAAGAAGAAATCTTCTGCCCCAAATGCCGTAGATCATTGACGTGAGCAAAACTCAGCATGCATCAGATACTGCGCATACAATTCTGCCGATGAACATCCAACCTTCCATAATGAAAACTCTTGTCGAGGGACCGCAACTGATTGGTTGAATGGTATGGAGGTGTTACGCACCTATCTGCTCGCGCTCAAGAAGTCGACTGCGATGTCAAGGAAAACTGAAGCTACAAACAAAAGAGATTAAATCACATGCATGACTGAGGTTGCGTTATAAGCGGAAGTGACCAAGCCCACGTGAGCCACATTTCCTCCCAGCGACACCGCATAAAGTGGAACCAATGGCTGCGTACCCCCCAGAGCTGCGTTCACAGGGATGAAGGCTGAAAGCCAGCTCAATCTTTGAGTATTTGATCTGGACCTAGTGCTGGAGCTCATCATTTGATCCTTCATCGATCTACTAATGAGCCTCGTTGAGTCGGAATAAAGTTTATATGTTCTCACCTCTTGGTTAACTGTCCAATAGAGGTTCAGCATTGAAGTCGAAGCCTTTCACGACAGTTGCGACTACTACTACGACCACGACGACTCAGACCACAAACTGAGTCGGACGGCGAGAACCTCTTTCGACTGAGCTTTCTTCAGGTCTTTGCTGTTCCAACTCTTTTTGAAAAAGCATAGAGGAAACTAAATTAAGATGAATGTCAAACAGATGCGACAGGCGGCTGCTAAGCCGCGAGCAGGAAGCATCTTCAGCGGAGGCGGACTTAACAGATGTCAGAGGTCGGCCGTACCTCTCTCAGCCAACCGCGTCAAAGTTGTTGCACCCTCAACTACCGCAAACTTGGGGCCAGGATTCGACGTCTTCGGTTTGGCTCACGATGCTTTCGAAGATATACTCGAGATAGAAGTCACTTCACGAGGCGAGATTGAGGTTGAGGTCGGCGGAGTCAATTCTGAATGCATCTCATGTGATCTAGACAAGAATACCGCAGGTTTCGTCGCAAACTGCGTAGCCGAAAGATTGCCGAGCGGATATGGCTTGAGAATCCGCATCGAGAAGGGAATTCCAGTTGGCAAAGGGTTGGGAAGCAGTGGCGCAAGCGCTGCTGCATGCGCTGTCGGGCTGAACAAGATTATAGGGCTAGGTCTATCGAATGACCAAGTGATCCAGCTCGCGGCAAAGGGAGAAACCGCCTCCGCAGGGTTCCCACATGCAGACAATGTTGCAGCTTCGATTCTAGGAGGCTTCACAATAATTCGGTCGTACGAACCGTTCCATGCAATAGGGTTGGAGCCACCACCCAATCTTGGAGTCGCGGTGGCTGTACCTGACGTTGCGGTTGCCCAAAAGAAGACTGAGGTGGCTCGCTCAGTCCTTCCTCAATCGGTCCCTATGGAGAAGATGGTTCACAACATTGGTCAAGCATCAGGAATGATCGTCGGAATACTTTCTGGAGATATAGACCTCATAGGCCGAAGCATGGTCGATGTCGTCGTGGAGCCCGCGAGATCCAAGTTCGTCCCAAACTACTGCAAGGTTAGGGAGAGCGCTCTAGCCGCTGGAGCCGCGGGAGTTGCAATAAGCGGCGCCGGCCCATCGATGATCGCAATCGTCGACGAGAAAAGAACTCCAGCCATCCAGGTTGCTCAAGCCATGAAGGAGGCTTTCGAGGCCGGAGGGGTTGGCTGCCGAGCTTTCTCATCCAAGCCTGCTAGAGGGGCGAAGATTATCGAAGAGGAGTGAGACCCATGAAACACCATCTTGAATGCATCGGATGTGGAGCTCACTACTCCCAAAGCGAGATCTTGTACGCCTGCAAGAGTTGTGGAGACTTGCTTGAGGTAAGATATGAGAGTCTGCGGGATTCGATTGACACCTCCCTGTGGAAGGCGAGGCCCATCTCGGTTTGGAGGTACGAGGAGCTTCTCCCTTTAGACAGCGCTTCGATGAAGGTTAGCTTGGGGGAGGGTGGAACCAGCCTCCATAGATCCATCAGGCTTGCGGAGAGCTTGGGGCTCAAGAGACTACACGTGAAGAATGAGGGCGAAAACCCCACAGGCTCGTTCAAGGACAGGGGCATGACTGTAGGAGTTTCGAAAGCAGTTGAGATCGGCGCAGAGAAAGTTGTTTGTGCCTCGACAGGCAACACATCCGCCTCCCTTGCCGCCTACGCAGCCAAGGCTGGCCTCGAATGCATCGTTCTGATACCGTCCGAGAAGGTTGCACTCGGAAAGCTTGCACAAGCAGTAATCTACGGCGCCCGTGTGCTACAGATAGAGGGAAGCTTCGACGATGCGTTAAGAGCGGTTGTGGAACTTGCCCAATCCAAGACGAGTTTCTATCTGCTGAACTCAATCAATCCGTACAGGCTTGAGGGGCAGAAGACCCTCGCTTATGAGGTTTGGGATCAGCTGGGAGGCAGGGTTCCTGACACAATCATCGTGCCTGTAGGTAATGCAGGCAATATAAGCGCTATCTGGAAAGGGTTCCAAGAGCTGAATCAGCTTGGACTCATCTCGAATCTCCCAAAGATGATTGGCATACAGGCAGAGGGAGCGTCTCCCATAGCCGAAGCCTTCAGAAAGGGACTGAGCAGAATCGACCCTGTTACAAATCCGGAGACGGTTGCCACAGCAATAAGGATAGGCTCACCAGCAAGCTGGAAGAAGGCGTTGAGAGCTGTCAGGGGTTCGAAGGGACTCATGGAGACCGTTACTGACGAAGAGATCCTAGAAGCCCAAAAGCTCCTAGCGAGGCTTGAGGGCATCTTCGTGGAGCCGGCCAGCGCCTCCAGCATCGCGGGTCTAAAGAAGCTTGTGGAAGTTGGAGCGGTCAGCCGCGAAGAGGAGGTTATGTGCGTTGCCACGGGACATGGACTCAAGGATCCGGAGGTAGCTGAACGCGCGTGCGAGAAGCCGATCACGGTAGGTGCGGACCAGAACTCGATCAAGAGAGCGCTGGGGTTGAATGGCTGAGAGGGGACAGGAAGATGAGGATGGTCGTCGTAGGCTTCGGAACTGTTGGACAGAATCTTGCGAGGGTCCTTCAGTCAAAGGAGAAGCAGCTCCTGAGAGAATTTGGATTCCACCCGAGGATCGTTGCAGTAGTCGATAGGAGTGGGGCTATGATAGATCCAAGGGGTCTCGACTTGAACAGAGCTCTGACGGTTAAACAGACGAGAGGCTCGGTGGCTCAAGATTCAGAGCTCGGCCTTCAAGGGGCGAACGCGAAAGAGGTCATAGAGGGAGTTGAGGCCGAGGTGGTTCTTGAGTTGACGCCGACCAATATAGCGGATGGCGAGCCTGGGCTATCGCACATCAAAGCCGCTCTCAGAAGCCGGAGGCATGTGATCACAACGAATAAGGGCCCTCTAGCAATCGCGATGCCCTCACTCATGGAGATGGCTTCTTACAACAAAGTTCTCTTGAAGTTCAGCGGCACAGTTGGGGGTGGAACGCCTATCCTAGACTTTGCGAAGAAGTGCTTCAATGGGAACAAGATCGAGTCTCTTCGAGGGATCTTGAACGGGACAACCAACTACATCCTGACCAGGATGGCGGAGTCGAGTGCATCGTTGGACACTGCCTTGAAGGAAGCGCAAGCCTCAGGATATGCGGAGGCCGACTCATCCTATGACATAGATGGAGTTGACACAGCCTGCAAGCTTGTAATTCTCGCTAACTGGGTGATGGGTAGAGAGTCCTCGATAAAGGACGTGGAGATCGAGGGCATCAGGAAGGTCAAATCCGAGGACTTGGAGAAGGCTAAAGGAAAGAATTCCCAAGTCAAGCTGATAGGCTCCATAGGCGATGAGATAAGAGTTCAGCCGGAACCTATCCCGCGGAGCCATCCACTCTGCGTTGGAGGAACATTGAATGCGGTCTCATTCGAGACTGAGCTGATGGGCGAGGTCACGATAGTGGGAAAGGGAGCTGGAGGCGTCGAGACCGCGAGCGCAGTACTAAGAGACATAGTAGACGTGAGGAGAATTCTAGCAGCATGAGTGGAGACGATCCATGAAGCTCGTAATGAAGCTCGGAGGGACCTCTTTAGGCGAGAGCTCACGGATTAAGCATGTCGCAAGCATAGTCCGAGACCACGCCCTAAAAGGAGACAAGATCGTGGTCGTGGTCTCAGCAATGTCAGGAGTCACAGACCAACTGATCGAAGCCGCTGAGAAGGCCTGCATGCGCGACCGAGCCTCGATCGACGCCTTCGTAAAGGCCTTAGCAGAGAGGCACTCTCGGACCTGTCAAGATGTTATCAATAACAGAGAGATACTCGAGACGACGCTCAGCTCGTTGAACGGGCAGATCGCAGAGTTGGAGAAGGTACTGGTCGGCATAACCTATCTCGGCGAGCTGACCTCTAGGTCGAGAGACTATGTACTCTCATTCGGTGAGAAGCTCTCAGCCATCGTCATGTCAGGTGCACTGAAAGATCTTGGGTTAAGAATAGAGTCCTTTCTAGGAAGGCAGTGCGGAATCGTCACAGACGATTGTTTCGGAGAGGCCAAGCCTCTGATGAACATTACGAGGCAGCAGGTCAAGGAGAAGTTGGGGCCAGTCATCGAGGCTGGAGTCGTGGCGGTAGTAACAGGCTTCATAGGAACAACTCAAGACGGGCTGACCACGACTCTGGGCAGAGGAGGATCTGACTATACAGCCACCGTACTGGGATCCGCGCTGCAAGTGGATGAGATCTGGATATGGACCGACGTAGATGGCCTTATGACAGCAGACCCGAAGGTTGAGCAGTCAGCTAAGACGATACCGGTCATATCATTCCAAGAAGCAATGGAGATGGCTTACTTCGGAGCCAAGGCAATGCACCCGAGAGCTTTGGAGCCAGCTTCGGAGAGAGGGATTCCAATACGGGTGAAGAACACTTTCAATCCTGATAGTCCTGGAACGTTGATAGTTCAGGAGCAGCAGGTCAAATCCGAGAGCATCGTGAAGACCGTCGCCATGATCGGGGATGTCGCGTTGATCACCGTGAGCGGTGCCGGAATGGTCGGTGCACCCAGCATCGCTGCGAAGGTATTCAGTATACTTGGGGAAAACAACATAAACGTCCTAATGATCTCTCAAAGCTCCTCTGAGGCGAACATCTCCTTCGTTATCCCTCGTACAAGTTTGGAGAAAGCGGTGAACACACTTGAGCTCTCACTTTTAGGGAACGGATTCGTGAGAGAGGTTACGTCTGAAACGGATATATGTATCGTGGCCGTGGTTGGAGCTGGTATGAAGGGTACGCCAGGCGTTGCGGCAAGGGTGTTCAAGGCAGTTGCGGATCAAGGCGTGAACATACGCATGATAGCCCAAGGTTCATCGGAGCTTAACATATCGTTCGCTATAGAAGAGACCGGCAGCGTCAAGGCTGTCCGAGCCTTACATAGAGAATTCAAACTCGATTGTTAGGGCTCGCTCTCGACTAGAGCGGAGCAATCTCTTGCGGAGGTAGCTCCTGAAGACTTGCCTCGAACAACTCTTCCCTCGTGCCGTTCAACTTTATCAATCTAGGAAGTTTACCCACGGTGCCAACATAGTCCCGCCGAATAACAAGTGCACCTCTAACCCCCCGTATACTCTCAGCCCTCTTAAGTCCCGATTTTACAGACGCTTCCATGTCCTTGCCCACAACAGAGTTGCAGACAGCCTTTGCAGCAGCGTCGGCTAGGGACGCTGTATCGGCCACGGCCACAGCCGCATCAGCCTCACCGAAGTTCAACGCATGGCTTACCGTGGCCGAGCTCGTCGCGATGCCTATCGGAAAGTCTTCTATGGCCAAGTGAAAACCTATCCTGCCAGAGACTGGAGACGCTCCTGCATAGACCCCCACTATAAGCGGCTGAGTTGAAGCGGCAGCGATTTCTCCCCCGTTCTCTACGAGGCTCACTGAGGCTCCCTGCAATAGCATATCTCTCACAGCAAGTTCAGCCAAGGCGCCGGGAACGGCGGCCATAGGGCCCACCTGAGCGGCCTCAGCGGCCAATGAAGCCAGCTTCACAACCTCTGGCGCTGACTGCTCAATCCACAATGGGTCAAGCGAGAGCGCGTAGACGGGTCTCCTGCGAATATACCGCTCAAGCTGACTTCTGTGGTAAATTATGGATTCTATGCCCGACTCGATGGCGCGTGCCACATTGCTGATGACAAGCACATTGGACTCCTTTATTATCCGTCTGAGGCGGAAGAGGCCTCGATCGAAGACTGGGGTTGGATACGCCACCTTTCCATTCAACTCTTTCAAGGCGATCTTATCGCTCTGACAGGACATGCGTTGACGCAGATGAGGCATCGGATGCATCTTCCCTCATCTAGCTCTATGTCCCACTCAGGATTCTGCTTTATAGCTTGAACTGGGCAAGGAGAGACGCATGCTCCACATGATATGCATTTTTCGTAGTCGATCTCTATGACTGACTTGATCTCCTTAGCCGAGACACCTGCCTTCTCGAATAGCTCCCTAACCTCGTCGAGCTTCTTTCCGGTAGCGGGAACATCAACAACCATCTCTCCACCGTTTAAGGAGACCTTTGCTTCAAGTATGTTTATTGGAACTCTTGTTTTGAGCACGATGTCAGAGATGACTGGGTTGCTGACGTTACTGCGTGTGTAGAGAAGCCTCAACTTCATTCTTTCCACTTCCTTAGAAGCTTCGCTAGATCGTCTGTGGTCACTATGCCAATCACCTTTTTCGCGTCGTCTACGACAGGCATACCTGATATGTTGTGCTGGGCAAGTCTCCGTGCAACGACGTCCCCAGACTCGTTCTCTCGGGCGGTTATCACCTTCGTAGTCATAACCTCCTCAAGCCTACTCTTTCCTTGTGCCAACGCCTTGGCCAAGTCCCATGAAGTGATTATCCCAACCAGCCTATTGTCGTCGTCGACTATGGGAACGTGATCCACGCCGTTCCTTACGATCAAGCTCGCTATCGTCCTTACGTTGTGGTTCGGCCTAGCCGTCGTCACCTTGACCGTCATAATATCCTTGACTCTCAGCTCATGTCTGCGGACTTCTAGAGGCTTGAACTCCCTCTGATTCGGCAGAAGCTCAGCTGGCCTCGAGAGGAAGAACAGTCCCTCCTTTATCCACCGCTTAAGAGTCTCAGCTATCTCCTTAGCGTACTTGAAGCTGGACAGCGGAGATGTTTGAACACTCCCTCCATTTATCACAACTTTACCGAGTTTCAAGTCGGCATATGAGACCTTTTTGACAGCTGGCCTGCTTCGAGATGGAACCCCATAGTCGAGAATGTTCGTGAAGATTTGATCGTCGGGGAGTGCAGCAGATTCGGCAACGTGTAAGTTGATAATCGGGATCGGAATCCCGACGCCAACGTAGAGAGTGGTTCCATACCGATAGTATGTCGCACCTCGCAGGTATCTGGGTTTCATCTGTTTGAGGTCGCCGCGGACCATTAGTGTTCCAAATTCGTTCTGTGGGCTGTGCTGTGTTCCTTCCCCAATAACGTATCCGATCCCACCGCCCAGGAAGATTCGTGTCCCAATTCCTATGGTCTCGAAATTCTTGTCCTTGTAAAGCGGGCTAAGCTGTCCAGCTCCAGAATAAGTCACGTTTCCATGGTTGGGGAGTAGGGTTCCCATATAGGTGTAGAGGATTTTGTCAGTGCCGTTCGTGGCTGCATTGTAGTGCTCATAAGCATTGCGTGGGTTAACGAGAACAGCCTGATTCAAGTCATCAAGAACAATCGTCGTCTCAATAGCCTTTCTCGGATAGCAGTCTGTTCCATAGGCCTCTGCTCTTAACTCAACCTCCTTTCGGCTGACCAAGTCTTCGATCACATGCCCCCCGCCGTAATCGAATCCCTCGGACTCACTCATAGCAGTGGCTCCGATGTAAGCGTCAACTGCTGCGAGGCCTTTGTAGGCTGGGACATCATTCAGCCAACACTTGAACATCTTGATGGGCGGTTCAGAGTGACCGAAGTTGAGGAAAGCACCGGAGCTGCACATGGCACCGAATGTTCCTGTTGTAACGACGTCAACCTCTTTTGCCACAGTATCCAATCCGCGATTCTTGACGTGAGCGACAAACTCGTCGGCGGTGACTACGACCACGTCACCTGTCTTGATCCTTTCATTGATCTTTTCACAAGTCCTCAGCGTTTCAGCTCCTACCTGCTCCGTCATGCTATTACACCGTTATAAAACCAATACAAGGTGCAATTCCAATGTTAATATTTTGCTGATAAAAATATTCTTTTAGGAATAGGACTATATTTGGAGCTCTCTTCAATAAGGCAAGATGCCCCTACAAAGAGATGCTAGCATCTATGAGCCCATCCAAGCATGACGACAGTGCATGAACAACTCGAACCACGCTTGAAAGGATCCCGAGACCACTGGGAAGCCTATCAACCACTTATCAACAGCGCTCGAAGCAGATGCCTAGAACGGCTTATATTCAAAAACAGTATGAACTTTCAATTGGCTGCGATGAGGAGCAGGCTAGAAACTGAAGGGTGATGGACAACCTGGGTTCCGAGCAGCTCGTCTCATACCATGATTCTTCATCTTCATCAGCAACTTGGCGTCGTCAAGCCTTTTTCCAAGAGAGCTCGGAGGAAATGAGCTTAGCTAGAGCCGGCCTTCAAATCGCATCTATCAAGGCACCATGTTCTGCTGACCCAACAGACGCAGCATATCTCATTAGATAGCCGGTTCTAACCTTAGGCTTGAAGGGAGTTAGTGACTTCAATCGACTCTGAATCTCTTCGGCTTCTAATTCTACTCTTAAAGTTCTTTTCGGAATATCAATCTCGACCACGTCGCCATCTCTTAACACCGCTATAGGTCCGCCAACAGCGGCTTCAGGACTCACATGTCCAATGCACGGGCCTCTCGTGCCTCCAGAAAATCTTCCATCAGTAACCAGAGCTACACTTTCAGCAAGCCCCATTCCAAAGACAGTTGAAGCGGGGATAAGCATCTCCCTCATGCCTGGGCCTCCTCTTGGTCCTTCATAACGAATCACAAGAACGTCGCCGCTTCGTATCTCGCTGTTAGAAATCAATTTCGCAAACTCTTCTTCTGAATCGAATACTCTCGCAGGGCCACGGTGTCGCAGCATCTTAGGCGATATAGCTGTAGTTTTTACTACAGCTCCGCTTGGCGCCAAGTTTCCCCAAAGTATGGCTATTCCCCCTTCAGAGTGCAGCGGCTTCTCGATAGGTCTGATTACGTCCGCGCCGGTCCTAACAGCCTTCGCGATGTTCTCTCCCACAGTTCTGCCAGTCACGGTCACGTTGCCCAAGTGGAGGCTGTTCTGCAACTCTTTCATCAAAGCGGGAATGCCACCATCTCGATCTAGATCCTGAAGGTCGTATGAGCCTCCAGGAAATACGTCGCATAGATGCGGGATCCTTCTTCCAATCTCATCGAAAGTCGAAAGCTCAAGCTTTACCCCAGCTTCATTTGCAATAGCCATGAGGTGAAGAACGGTATTTGTCGATCCTCCTAAAGCCATATCAACCATTATCGCATTTTCAAAGCCTTCTCGAGTCATAATGTTCGAAGGCTTGACGTTATCTCTCACCAGCTCAACTATCCTACGACCCGATTCATTCGCAAACCAGTTCTTCCTCGAGTCCTCAGCTAGACATGTTGCGCAGCCCGGGAGTGCCATGCCCATCGCTTCCGTTAGGCAAGCCATCGTATTCGCTGTGAACAAGCCGTTGCATGAACCGCAACCTGGACAGGCCGCTTTCTCCAGTTCCCTCAATTCTTTCTCCGTAATCTCCTTATTCTTGAGTTGACCCAAAGCTTCGAAGACTGAGATCAACCCGACCTTTCGATCTCTAAAGTACCCTGACCTCATTGGGCCTCCTGTTACAAATATTGAGGGAATATCGAGCCTAGCTGCTGCCATGAGCATGCCCGGCGTTACCTTATCGCAGTTCGAGATGAAGACTATCCCGTCGAACTGATGTGCTTCAGCCATAACTTCAACCGTGTCAGCGATCAAATCTCTTGAGGGTAAGGAATACTTCATACCATTATGACCCATCGCAAGGCCATCGCAGACTGCTACTGTATCGAATCGGAAGGGAACGCCTCCGGATGACCGTATCCCTTGCTTGACCTCTTCTTCAACCTTATCGAGGTGAACATGACCTGGAACTATCGTTGTGTAACTGTTTGCGACCGCTATAAATGGCATTTCGAGATCCTTTTCCGAAAGGCCTAGAGCTCTCAGAAGAGCCCTCTGCGGAGCTTTGTCCAACCCAGCTTTTATTGAATCGCTACGCAAGGTAAACGCCTTAGACGCACTGACTGACAAGCGACTATAAAAACTTCCGATGAGAAATGAAAAGTTTTATAAAGAGGAAGCGGCCTACAATGGTGTTTCGTACTCGGGGCAGAGAGACAACTTGTTAATTACAAGTCGGCGGGCGCATCCCGAAGCTTTCAATGTACTAAACTTGGTTTCGCTTCTCGTGCTCCTTATTATTCTACTGTAGAGCCGACGTGTTGCTACTTTTCACGTCGGCGTAAAAACTCTCTAGAGGCTATCATAATTGATTGCGAAGATGGAAGGTTGCCGGGCCCTGATAAGGGCTTTGGAGTCCGAGGGTGTATCCGTGATCTTCGGCCTTCCAGGTGGAGCGATCATGCCTGTTTATGACGCTCTGCTCGATTCTGGAATGCGGCATATACTGGTACGCCACGAGCAGTCGGCGGCTCACATGGCAGACGGATATGCCAGGGCAAGCGGAAAGGTCGGAGTATGCATGGCAACATCAGGTCCTGGCGCAACAAACCTTGTGACGGGAATTGCAAACGCATACATGGATTCTTCACCGATCGTTGCAATCACAGGTCAAGTACCAACATCACTGATTGGAAGAGATTCTTTTCAAGAGACTGACATAGTGGGGATTACAACTCCAATCTCAAAGTATAACTTTCAAGTCAAGCATGCGTCTGAGATACCAGCGGTTGTTAAGACCGCCTTCTATGTGGCCTCGAACGGAAGACCGGGTCCTGTGTTGATAGACATCCCGAAGAACGTTCAAACCGAGACTTCAGAGGTAGATTTCAACTCTCAACTGCTGGTACGGGCACGCAGAGACAACAGCGATCCTGACCCAGTCTTGGTTAAGAAGGCAGCTGAGGCTCTTGCGACAGCTGAAAGACCTTTCATCCTATCTGGAGGTGGAGTCAGAATTTCAAATGCATACGAAGAGCTTCGCGCCCTGTCTGAACTTCTCTCAGCTCCCGTCGGAACATCTTTGATGGGGAAAGGCTGTTTTCCAGAGGATCATCCGCTTTCTCTCGGAATGGTTGGAATGCATGGAACAGTGGAGGCAAATAAGCTGGTGCAAGAGGCGGATGTCCTCCTAGCGGTTGGAATGAGGTTTTCCGACAGGACGACTAGCCGACCGGATGACTTCTGCAGAGATGCAAGGATAATCCATCTAGATATTGATCCATCTGAGATTGAGAAGAACAAAGAAGTCAACATTTTCATCGTAGGGGATGCTAAAAAGACCTTGAAAGGCATGTATCAACTTCTCGCAGGCCAATTAGCTAGAAACGCCCATCCATCGCTTGAACGTATCAAGGAAGTGAAAGGGCTCCTTACTCAGCAGATCTCTTCAAATGGCGGGAAAGAGCTCTCGCCCTGTAAGGTTTTGAAGGAAGCAAGAAAAGTTCTGCCAAGGGACGCGATAGTGACGACTGAAGTCGGTCAAAATCAAATGTGGGCTGCCGCATACTGGAGGACGTACATCCCTCGAACTTTCATAACTTCAGGAGGCCTAGGCACGATGGGCTTCGGTTTTCCAGCGGCTCTAGGAGCCAAAGTCGCTAAGCCAGAGGCTGTTGTAGTGGATATAGCTGGGGATGGCAGCTTCTTGATGACTGAGAACTGCTTGGCTACATCGATCTCAGAGAATATTCCGGTCATCGTCATAGTCCTCAACAATGGAATGCTGGGCATGGTAGCTCAGTGGCAGAGAATGTTCTACAAAGGTAGATACTCAGCGACACGACTGGGACGATCGCCAGACTTCGTTGAACTCGCAAGAGCATATGGCGCCCATGGGGAGAGGGTAGAGTCGCTGAATCAATTTTCAAACGTCCTTCGAAGAGCTATGTCAAGTGACACTACTACAATCATAGACGTTCCAATAGATCCTGAAGAGAATGTTCTCCCTATGGTTCCTCCTGGTAAAGGCATCGATGAGATGATTGTGGCGTGACCGGCCATGGAGCAGGAAACGTTTATCATAGGAACAATCGTTGAGAACAAGCCAGGTGTTCTCCACAAAGTTTCTAACATGCTTAGGAGAAAAGGCTTCAACATAGAAAGTATCTCAGTCGGCCCGACCGAAACAAGCGACTGGTCAAGAATGACCATCACGTTTAGAGCGGACGAAGCCACGGCCAGGCAGCTCGTTAGACAGATGGAGAAGCTCCTCGATGTCGTTCGAGCGAAAATACTTGATCAATCGATGAGTGTGGCTAGAGAGCTTGCGCTTGTCAAGCTACGGGTAGAAGATACAAGGGCGCGCTCAGACGCTATCAACTACGCTAACGTTTTCAGAAGTCGAGTCGTCGACGTTTCCCCTAATACTCTGATGGTGGAGATCACAGGTACTCCCGACAAGATCGACGCTTTCATACAACTGGCAAGAGGGCTTGGTTTGGTGGAGGTGTCGAGAACGGGTGTAACCGCTCTCGAGAGAGGGCTGAATGCCCTAAATTCAGAAAAAGGAGGCGCACAAAATGGGTAGGGTATACTACGACAAAGATGTCGATATGGAGGCGTTAAGAGACAAGGCCTTAGCCGTGATAGGGTACGGAAGTCAAGGAAGAGCTCAAGCGCTAAACCTGAGAGACTCTGGGCTTCGCGTCGTCTTAGGTCTAAGACCGGAGGGATCATCATGGGAGAAAGCAAGAGCTGATGGTTTTGAACCAAGAGAAGTTTCAATGGCCGCTAGGGAAGGCGATGTTATCCTTCTTCTAATTCCTGATCCTGTGCAACCTTCGGTATGCAAGTCCAGCATATCAGGCGAGCTTGAAAGCGGGAAGGCGCTCTATTTCTCTCACGGCTTCAACATCCACTTTAACCAGATAGTTCCTCCAAGAGATGTTGACGTGATAATGGTTGCCCCGAAAGGTCCAGGTCAAAGACTGAGAGAGACCTATCAATCAGGCTTCGGGATTCCAGCGCTGATAGCTGTATACCAAGATAGTTCAGGAAGTGCGAAGAAACTCGCTCTGGGAATAAGCAAAGCGCTTGGATGCACGAGAGCTGGAGTTCTGGAGACGACTTTCAAGGATGAGACGGAGAGCGACCTCATAGGGGAGCAGACAGTTCTGGTCGGCGGATTGATGGAGCTGATCAAGCTTGGCTTCGAGACTCTTGTGGAAGCGGGATACGAACCTGAACTTGCATATTTCGAGGCTTGCAACGAAGCGAAGCTCATAATGGATCTGATCTACGAACGCGGTATAACAGGCATGCTCAAAGGAGTCTCAGATACTGCGAAGTATGGCGGCATAACTGTTGGCCCGAAAATAATCGATGCGCATGTCAAACAGAATATGCGGAAGGCTGTCAGGTACGTTCAGAGCGGGGCTTTTGCTAGGGAGTGGACGAACAGATTCGAGAGAAGCAGTAAGATCCTAGAGCCGATGATGAAGAAGATTGAAAGCCATCCTATCGAGACGGTTGGAAGGAAGATTCGTAAGATGGCAGGGCTAGAGAAGTAGGAGGTTATCGATCCTCTTTGACAGCTACTCCAGCCGAAATCTTCTGGATGGATGGAAAATTTGTAAGAGGTAGCGATGCAAAGGTCTCTGTGCTTTCTCACACTCTCCACTACGGAACAGGTGTCTTTGAAGGAATAAGAGCCTATCATCGCCTAGATAACGTGTATGTCTTTAGACTTAAGGAACACATGGAGAGATTGAAGGACTCAGCAACTATATACTTCATGGACCTGAAGTATTCGGTAGAAGACCTCTGTTCAGCAACCGTAGAATTAATAGCTAGAAATGAGATGCGATGTCAAACCTATATCAGGCCCATAGTCTTCAGAGGATTCGGAGGCATAGGTCTAGATCCTATGAAAGCGCCTACGCACGTGGCCATATGTCCATTCAAGTTTGAGAGCTACTTCGAAAATCAGAAGAGCGGTCTAGACGTCTGCGTATCCTCTTGGAGGAGAATATCTGATGTTTCAACTCCTCCGATGGCCAAGGCTTGCGGCCACTACCTAAACTCCGTAGTTGCTAGGGTTGAAGCCAAATTGAACGGCTACGATGAAGCGATACTTCTGGACACAAACGGCTTTGTAAGCGAGGGCACCGGAGAAAACATCTTCATCGTTAAAGATGGAAAATTGGCTACCCCACCTTTATCTGCATCGATTCTAAACGGAGTAACCCGAGACACGGTTATCAAGCTGGCTTCAGAGATGCGTGTGCAGCTGGTTGAGAGAAACATAGCAAGAGCCGAACTCTACACCTGTGATGAAGCATTCTTCACTGGAACTGCTGTCGAAATCATGCCAATCTTTTCGATAGATAGGCGTCAAATCGGAGATGGGAAAATGGGCACTTTAACCGCAGGGATCAAAGCGCTTTTCAACAAGGTGATGGAAGGAAGAGTCGAGAAATATACTAGTTGGCTAACGCCAGTCCACGCTACCTCTGTTGAGAAGGCCCAAAGCGATCCTGCAACCGGTCTCGAGGATGGTTTGAAGCCGAGAGTCGACTCTGTTCGGGAGAAGTTTGTAATGAGTTTTTGGAATGAAACTCTTCCACAATGGTGACTGATGATGGCTTGGAGGGATCGTTTTCTTAAGCTCTCTGCCAGAGAGAGTCTGGATATTTGATACTACGCTAAGAGATGGTGAGCAAACCCCTGGAGTCGCATTGACTCCAGAGGACAAGTTGGATATCGCGAAGCAGCTTGACAAGTTAGGCGTAGATGTCATTGAAGCTGGATTTCCCATATCCTCAGAGGGAGAGATGACAGCGGTCAAGAAAATCGCTGCAGAGGGCTTAAACTCAAAAATCTGCGCCTTGGCAAGAACTTCGAGAAAGGATATCGATGCAGCTGTCTCTTGCAATGTGGATAGAATACACGTATTCATTGCGACTTCTCCAATACATATGAAGAAAAAGCTTAAGCTGACTCAAGAGGAAGTCCTTCAGAAAGCTCTTGAATCCGTAGAGTACGCTAAAGAACATGGAGTAGACGTAGAGTTTTCGGCTGAGGATGCAACCAGATCTTCCGAGCCTTTTCTGATACGTGTCTTCTCGGCCGTAGTAGATGCTGGAGCGAATATAATCAACATGCCTGACACGGTTGGATTCTGCGTGCCGAAAGTCATGTTCAATCTAATTCGAACGATAAGAGAGAAGGTCAAGGCACCGACTTCAGTTCATTGCCACGATGATTTAGGGATGGCTGTTGCGAATAGCTTGGCGGCCATAGAAGCCGGCGCCGATCAAGCTCACGTAACCGTTAATGGAATTGGTGAGAGAGCTGGCAACGCAAGCTTAGAGGAGCTTGTGGTTGCTCTGGAGGTTCTCTACGGGGTCAAATCGAATATAGATTTGGGCGAGATCTTCAAGGCCTCACAACTCGTCTCCAGGCTGACCGGCGTGCCAATACCTCAGAACAAAGCTGTTGTGGGCGAAAACGCCTTTGCTCACGAGAGTGGAATTCACACTCATGGGATACTTCGCGCTCCAAGCACATACGAGCCTTTTCGACCAGAACTTGTTGGAAGGAAACGCAGTCTAGTAGCTGGAAAACACGCAGGAGCACATGGAGTCGAGGCGATGCTCAAAGAGATGGGTCTCATCGTCTCAAGTGAAGAACTCTCTCAAATACTGGAGAGAGTGAAAAGCCTCGGAGACAAAGGAAGAAAGGTTACTGAGACAGACCTCTACAGCCTTGCGGAGTCGATTGTCGGAGCAAGACTTCATCGACATGATAGAATTCTACTGCAAGATCTCGTAGTTGTAACTGGAAACAAGACAACTCCCACAGCCATGGTCAAGCTCCTCGTCAACGGTCAGGAACGAAGCAGCTCCAACTTTGGGATAGGCCCCGTTGACGCATCCATCAACGCCGTCAGGAGCGTTGTCAAGGACATCGTGAACTTTCAACTTGCGGAATTCAGGCTCGAGAGCATAACTGGCGGAACTGATGCTCTAGCAGACGTGACAGTGAAATTGAGGAGCGATTCCGGAAGACTTGTTTCAGCTAGGGCGGTGAACGAAGACATCGTTATGGCGGGAGTTCAGGCGATCATCAACGCTACTAATAGACTCTTGCAGTTAGAGGAAAGGTAAACACCGTGGGAATGACACTTAGCGAAAAGATCCTCGCTAGAGCTTCGTCCAGATCGAGCGTCTCACCCGGTGAAATTGTTACATGCGATATCGATCTATTGATGCTTCATGAGATAACGGGACCTTTAGCCGTCCAAGTATTCGAGGAGATGGGCTTCAAGAAAGTTTGGAGAAGCGAAAAGGTAGCGGTCATATTCGACCATAATATTCCACCTAGCGACGTAAACTCGGCACAACAGATGAAATTCATGCGTTCATTCGTTCAGAAACAAGGAATAGAGAGATTCTACGACGTTGGAAGAGGAGGGATCGCTCACCAGATCCTAGTCCAAGAAGGCGTAGCAAAACCAAGCTCAATAGTCGTCGGAGCGGACAGTCACACCTGTACAGCCGGAGCCGTGGGTGCTTTTGCTGTTGGCGTAGGCTCGACTGAAGCAGCAGCAATCCTTGGAACTGGGAAGATGTGGTTCAAGGTTCCGAGCACCGTCAGGATCAAGGTCGTGGGAGAGGTTAAGGAGCCCATAACATCAAAGGATATTATTCTCGAGGTTATTGGGCGAATCGGTGCTAGTGGAGCCTTATACAAGGCAGTTGAATTCTCGGGGGAAGCAGTCTCCAAGATGAGTATAGGAACTAGAATGACCCTGACCAACATGGCTGTAGAAATGGGTGCGAAGACGGGGTTGATAGAACCTGACGAAGTTACGCGCAAGCATTTCCAATCTCTGAACGAGCATATAGAAGTTCTCACAAGCGACAAAGACGCGTCATATGAGCAGACACAGAGGTTCAACTCCTTTGAGATTGAACCTAAAATTGCCGCACCTTCCGCAGTGGACAACGTGATGGACGTCAAGGACGTTGAAGGAGAGAGAATCGATCAAGCTTTCTTGGGATCTTGCACAAATGGGAGAATGGAGGATCTCAGAATAGCAACGAGGATACTGGAGGGAAGGAGAATTCACAGCAGAGTGAGACTCCTGGTCAATCCAGCCTCCATGAAGATCTACAAGCAAGCCGTCCAAGAGGGATTGATTGAGAAGCTAGTGAACTCTGGAGCTGCTGTCTGCTGTCCAACTTGCGGTCCCTGCCTTGGCATGTCACAAGGTGTCCTGGCTGCTGACGAGGTTTGTATATCAACAAGCAACCGAAACTTCGTTGGCAGAATGGGCGAACGGAGCTCTAAGGTCTATTTGGCTTCACCTGCTACGGTTGCTGCCTCAGCATTGGCTGGAGAGATCACGGATCCGAGGAGATTTTGGAATTGAATGCAATAGTCGGAACAGCGTTGAAGCTGGGTGATGATATCGATACGGATGCTATAATACCCGCTCGCTATCTTACTTCGATGGACACTTCAAGCTTGACTGAGCATGTCATGGAGAACTTCGACCCTACCTTCAAGATGAGATTGCGGGAGAACAGGATAATCGTTGCAGGAAGAAATTTCGGATGCGGAAGCTCGAGGGAACACGCTCCGCTAGTCTTGAAAGCTGCTGGAGTTCAAGCGATAGTTGCAGAGAATTTCGCTCGAATATTCTTCAGAAACTCGATCAACATAGGTCTCTTCGCAGTAGAAGCGCCAAACGCTTCCTCATCCTTCAACGAGGGGGATGGAGTGCGCATAGATATCGATCATTTGGAGGTCAGAAACCTTACTAGGGGTATATGCATCAGCATTAAAGAGTTCTCCGAACCAGTCCTATCCATTCTGAAAGCAGGGGGCCTCGTCAGATACTTGAAAGCGAAAGGCGAGTGGTGACAACTTCGATTGAAATACTCTGTTGCAGTCATCCTAGGGGACGGTATTGGGCCAGTCGTAGTCGAAGCAGCACTAAAGGTTCTGGGCGCTCTATCCAAGTTGTATTCAATTGAGATTGATTTCAAAGCCTTGGAGGCAGGAGACAAGACCAAGAAGCAGAGCGGAACGGCGCTTCCGGATCTAACTTTCAAAGAAGTGAGAGGCTCTCATGCGTGCCTCAAAGGGCCTATAGGAGAGACCGCGAAAGAGGTCGTCCTCCCGCTGAGGCAGAAGTTAGATCTTTACGCCAACATTAGACCCGCCAAAAGCCTGCCCAACATTCCTTCAGCAATTGGAGGCGTGGATCTCGTCGTCGTCAGAGAGAATACAGAGGGTTTGTACAAAGGAATAGAAGACAGAACGTCAGACTACTCCTTCAGCGTACGGGTTATCACTAAGCGTTGCTCTTCACGGATAGCGAAGGTCGCGTACGAGACAGCGCTTCACAGAAGGCGAAAGGTAACGATAGTTCATAAAGCCAACGTCCTTCGTTCATGCGAGTTATTTAGAGACTCCTGCCTTGAAGTTGCAAGAGGATTCCCTCAAGTTGAGACTGAAGAGATGTATGTGGACAATGCAGCCTACCAGCTTGTGAAAGACCCGACTAGGTTCGACGTGATTTTGACGACGAACCTATTTGGGGACATCTTAAGCGATGAGGCTGCGGGTGTGATAGGTGGTTTAGGTCTCTGTCCATCGGCAAACATAGGCGACCAATACGGTTTATTCGAGCCAGTTCACGGCTCGGCGCCGAATATAGACGCCAGTAAAGCTAATCCGATCGCCACCATACTTTCTGCACAAATGATGCTTGAATGGCTCTCGAAGAAATATCAAGATTTGAACCTGGTAGAAGCATCCAAGACTCTAGAGAGTTCCGTGCTCGCTCTCCTCTCGAAGGGAGATGCGTTAACATTTGATCTCGGAGGCAAAGCGGCGGCCGCAGAGGTGGCCGAAGCGCTGGTCAGAAGGATTGGCCAGTCGAAAACGCCGCATCATATCGAGTAGGAGTTTGAAGCACCGCTTTCAGAGTGTGCAGCGAAATTCGAGACCGGAGTAACATAAGTCTTTGCTTGCATCAGGCCCTCCAGTTCAAAACCAACCTTGCATGAGACGCGAGGAAAAAGGTTCAACGTCTATTACTTTTCTTGTATAGGAAGTAGACGTAGCCGTCTAACAGCGCTTCCTCACTTGCCTTCAATATGTTCGTTGAGACGCCTACGGTCGACCATCGTTCCCCGTTCGCCTCGAACTCTATGAAGACTCGCACAGCAGCCGCAGTCCCCTTCTCCGCATCAGTCTCTCTCACTCTATAACCTACCAACTTTACGCTAGCTAACTCTGGATACTGGTTTTCCAAAGCCTTCTTCAAGGCAATGTCGAAGGCATTCACCGGGCCATTCCCTTCAGCCGCTATTATGAGCGGCTCTCCGTCCACCTTGACCTTGACAATGCTCTCGCAGGTTGCACCATTAGGATCGTTAGAGACCTGAGCCTTCCAGCCGATCAAGTCGAAGTATTCCAAGCTTTCGCCAAGGGATCTTGCATAGACAAGGTTCAAGGTAGCTTCAGCGTTCTCCAGATTGTATCCCGATGCTTCCAGATCCTTGATCCTTGGTATGATCTCGGCAGCCTTGGCCGGGTTTCCCTCCAGGTGAAGCCCAAACTCTTTTGCCTTCGAAAGGATGTTCGCCAGTCCGGTTTGGGATGAGACGACGATCGATCTGGTGTTTCCGAACAAGCTGGGGTCGGCATGTTCATAGGTTTCGGGAAATTTGCTCACCGCGTGGCCGTGAATTCCTCCCTTATGGGAAAACGCATACTTTCCGACGAAGGGTTGATAGTGGTTTCGATTGAGGTTCGCAATCTCGTAGACATAGTCTGATAGCCTAGTGAGCTTCGAGAGATCCAGTTCTGTTTCAACTTCAAGATTCAATCCGAGATTTGAGATGACCTCGACCAAGTCGGCGTTACCACATCTCTCACCTATCCCGTTGATCGTTCCCTGAACATGCTCGGCTCCGCCCATAACCGCGAAGAGCGAATTGGCGGTGGCCAAGCCTCTATCGTTATGCGCATGTATGCCGAGAGGCTTGTTAATCTTCTTCTTGACGAAGGCTGTTATCTTGTAGACTTCATTCGGCATCGATTTGCCTCTCGTATCGCAGAGGACTATCTCTTCCGCGCCAGCTTGAGCTGCAGCCGAAACAGTCTTGATGGCAAACTCGGGATTGTCCTTAAAGCCATCGAAGAAGTGTTCAGCATCAAATATGACATGGTAGCCATAATCCTTGAGGTAAGCTATAGAATCGCTAATCATCTTCAAGTTCTGGCCTGCAGTGGTTTCTAGGACTCTTTCAACATGGAGGAGCCAAGCTTTTCCTACTATAGCGATGCAGTCAGCGTTGCTGGTTCTCAGAGCATTCAGGTTCTCATCTTTCTGGCATGAGAGATCTGCTTTTCTAGTCATTCCGAAGGCGGCTATCTTTGATTGCAATCGTTCCTTCCGAAGTCTAGTGAAGACTTCTGATTCTGATGAATTGGCAGGGTTAGGCCATCCAGCTTCAATATAATCGACTCCGAAGTCGGATAGCCGCCTTGCGATCTTGACTTTGTCCTCTACGCTAAAGTTGACTCCGACTGCTTGATTTCCGTCCCTTAAAGTGGTGTCGTATATCCTAACGGTATGTTTGGTCTTAGCCGATTCTTTCGCGAAGGAGCCAAGATGTTTCCGTGCTATTCTGCTTCCTTCAGACTTAGTCCGAGAAGTCAGTTGCGTGTTAGAGATTAATTTCGCAATCACCCAATTTTGGGGTCACCATCATGGGAGTGTCTCCAAATAGTTGCTATGCGCTCATTTAAAAGTCTTATCGTATCGCTTGTCGGCCAATTTGGTTTTGACGCTGTCTTGGATCATTATGGTTCGTTGCGAGCCATCCTATGTATCTGACGCATCGGCAGCCTTCGGAGATTATTGCCTTCCCGTTATGTGTTCGACTTGGTGAACTAAGAGACGTTGCAGAAAGGATACTCTCGTCCAAAACTGAATTTGGAAGCCAAGAAATATCTTTGCCAGACTAGCTGAAGTGGCAAGCAATCGACAACAACGAGATCCCATAGGCGAGAAATGAGCACTGAAGAATAGAATTCAACTGATAATATGCTTCAGGGCTTCCAGCAATAGTTCATCAGCTCCATTCGTTACAGTGATACAATCCGTATTCTTACAAACATACTTGGAGAGAACTCTTCTCAAAGCTGAGTAGGAGGTATCTGGGTAATCATTCGCCTTCACATTGGCCAGAGTTGAAGAAAGCTTCGCCAGCCATTCGACGGGTGTGTAAGGCGAAGAATTGGTGTCAAATCTGACTATCTCTTCTTGTCTCAAACCTAATTTTGAAGCTATTTCCTCGCTAGAGGGTTCCCAACAGTAGGGTTCATAGCTTTTGATTACTTCTCGGGCTCTCATACGTCTCTCATCCCAGAGTGTTGTGTTGTTCATGTCGGAGTGTCATTCATTCTGAGTGTCGGATGTGCAGCAAAGCGATTGACAATGTCGTCTCAGCCGTAATATATGAAGTGTTGCGTTTGACGCTGCAACCAGTGCATAGGGCAATCTGTGGACGTTACCGAGATCAAAGCAACAAGAAAGACAGTTGGAACCGAAGGTTCTGACTATTGCTAAATCTTAAATTCTTAGTCAGTCACAATGTAGTGGTTTTGAATAATCCATGCAGGACTTAAACGTCAAGAACAACTACTTCACATTCCCAGATAGAAGACCTGAAAAGTCAAGGGACCAAGGGGAAATAGACGAGATTCTTTTGAAGTTCGGATCTAGGCTACCTTACGTTTATACTGCGAACATCTCTGGCGCAAGGATACAGTTGAGAACGAACTCGAAGCACATCTCAGACTTTTGGCGGTTGAATTGGTATCTCGTCGACTCCGGAGAAGCTGAAGGAGCCGTCTACGTCATAAACGGTCTTGAAGGCTATGATCCACATCTCTTCTACAACCTAGACCGAAAGAAGATACTCATCGTCAACTCAGAATACTACGGTGCTGCAAAATCCGCTGGAGCACTGGGATTGACAGGCGTGATCCTCGAAGAGAGAGGTGGATACCCTGTCCACGGAGGGTGTGTCACGATCGAAAAGGAGGGAAAGAACGAAGGAATCATAATAATCGCTCCAACAGGAACAGGGAAGACCGCTCAGTCTCATGAATTGACGTATAGTCTTTGGAACACAAAGGTGCATTCAGACGATTACATGTTCATATTCTTTGACGGCGAACCGATGGCCAAGGCGACAGAAAGGCAGCTCTACATGAGAACGGACATTGCAGAGGAGCATCCTACATTCATCCACCTCTTTCAGGATTTGCCCTTGGAAAATGTCATCACGGAAAAGGTGAAGTGTGCACAGAAAAGCGAAAAATTGGAGCAGATGGGCCGATGCTACAGAGAGTGCTCAGAAGGAGAGAGGAGATGCGTCTTCGACGAGGGTGCTGATAGGTGCTACTGGTCGTACGGTAACTCGAGGGTCATGTTTCCACGCTCAATGTTCCCAATACTATTGAGGAACGATAGTGGGCTCATGTACGAGGCCTTCAAGGGCGAAGACAATGTTGTAAATGAGGCGACGGTAAGATACGTCATCCTGCTTACAAGAGACGACGAGTCGCCCCCAGTCAGAAAGTTGGATATAGACGAAGCAATCGAAGTTCTCAGAGAGGGAAAGTACACGATCAGACCGGGCGCCGGTCCTCGCGAGAAATGGGGGAAGATAGGCTATGAACCGTTCTACGATCCTTATCCACCTGAGATCAATAGAGATAGACAAGAAGAGCTCTACAAGAGGCTGTTCGAAGCTGGTGTTCTATTCTACCTCCTAAACACAGGCAGCTACAAAGGAAGGAAAATTGCAACCCATCAGACACATATGTACATAAGACACATCATAGGAGTCTAGTTAGCTCCGCCTGTTCTCCTCTACAATCATTTCGAGATGAGACGATCGACATGGACAAGCGCCGATCCGAAGTTTGCTCCCATTGAGCTTGGAAGCTAAGATTGGATTTCATGTTTCTTTCGTTGATGACGGTCGCCGAATGCCTCTCCTGTTTTCAAGAGTTAGTTACGCTTTCGTTCCGTACTGTCTCAATTTCTCTTCTATTATGCCGAGCGATACTTTCTGTTGGTCAATGGAGATTGTCATTCTCGGTGAGAGGTAGTTATTCTTTATGGAACCGAAGCATCCTGGGTGTCTGTCCTCGTAAGTTCTCTCCCAGCGTAAATAGTCCTCGATGCTCAGATGGGATTCGAAGAGCAATACATTGTATCTGCCCTCGCTTATCTTGTAGGCTAGGCTTACATGCGGATCTTTTGCTATGTCGCTCAGGAACTGTCGAGGCTTCCTGACTTCAAGCATGGAGAAGACCAAGAGAAGGTTTGATGGCGTAAAGAAAAGAGGAAACCGACAGAGAGGAGGATGGATGAGTCCTTCCTCCTGCATTTTCAAGATCCTCCTTCTGATAGTGGATCTATGAATGCCGATTCTCTTGGAGAGGAAGTTTTCGTTCACCTTTACTCCATTTCCGTTTAGAAGGTGCTTCAGCACCTCGAGCGCAAGTTCATCTAGAACGCAGCCATTAATCTCGATCTCTCCTCCTTTTACAAACTGTTCTTCAATGAGGTCTATGGCCGCGCTGGGTTGATACTTCTCTATCAGCTTGTTTGAAAAGTATAGAGCGTTGGATGGAGTTCTCTCCCCCCTTTCAGGGATCTTGCCTTCATGGACAAGGGCATCCCTCCAAACATGATAGCTCCAGACGTCTTTCTGAAATTCAAACAATATCATGTTGTATTCGCCCTCTCTCACTCTATAAGCACCGAATATCTTCCTATCTTCTGCTATCCATTTGGAGACTCTCTCATCTTCAGGGAGATCAGCATAAACTACAACCAATAGAGGGTACTCTCTGAATAATGCCAGAAAAGGTACCACTGGGCGGTCAACTATCCTGTGAGAGAGCAAACTTCTGACCCTCTCTCTAATAGTGTTCCTATGCCTCTTCATACGTCTAGACAAATACGTCAGGTTTATCTCGAGGCCATTTCCAGAGCAGACGTTTTGCAGTAGAAGCAGATTGAGCCTGTCGCTTAGCAGATCAGCCATAAATTCCTATCGTTATTGACGGTTATTTAACAGTTTAGAGTCCATGCATGGCAGGCTTCGCAGGAAAAGACTCTCTGAAGTATAAGTACGCTATATGTTTGCGCCTACCATGAGCAAGAAACTCATCTTGGAAAAGAGGCAGAGAAGATACCTATACGCAGGATCCGCAAAGCCGCATTCGGAAAAGTGAGCGAGGTCGAAGAGCATCTTAAGACAAGAAAGGAATGCTCAGAGCTCTGCTTGTTTCTTGAGTTGGTACCTTAAGAAGGCCAGGTTTCCGGTGCGGCTCGTTGTTTTGGCATCGCAGGACGAATTAAGTTATTGGAAAAGAAACAGGCACTTGGTCCCTGTAGCGAGCCGAGCAATCACTCTCCGTCGAAGCCAATGTTGGCACATAAGAAATGCGTGCACAATTGAGGAATAAATGAGTGAAGTCAGTTGTGCTCCTTGCACCCTCACACTCCGCAAGCAACATCTTGAAATGCAATGTATTTAGTTTTCCTGAACACCTTCATTTCTGCCGAGACAAAGGTCGCATTCATTTGAGTTGGTCGGAAGAAGGACTAAATGGCCTCCTTGCCTCGCTCTCCCGTCCTTAGCCTTATCACATCCATCACGGGGCAGACGAAAATCTTTCCGTCGCCGATCTCGCCAGTATAGGCACTTTTTGAAATCACTTCGACTACTTTCTCCACATCGGCATCATCGACTATGAGCTCTATCTTTAGCTTTGGGAGGAGATCCATAATTACTCTAACAGTCCAACTTCTTGGAGTATTCTTCTGAATTCTTCTTCTTTTAGTGAGGCTTTCCTTCCGTTCTCGTAGGTTTCCTTGACTTTCTGCGCGATGACTGTCAGTGTTTTGTCGGTAGGGGTTTTCTTGGTTATTTCCCTGATTTTGTGTTTGATGATGGCTTTTCCAGAGTGTTTTCCTATTGTTAGTCGCCGTTTACCTCCGACAGGCTTTGGTGGATAGGGCTCGTATGTTAATGGGTTGTTCAACACTGCGTATGTGTGGATGCCGGATTCATGTGCGAAGGCGTAATCGCCTACTATCGCTTTGTTAGGTGGAACGACATAACCTGTCGTGTGGCCGATGAAGTTAGCTACCTCCTTTAGCTTCCGCGTCTTTCCTTCATATTTTTTGACGCTATAATGCATGTAAAGGTTCATGATCACTTTCTCAGTTTCAGCGTTTCCGGCTCTCTCTCTCTCTCTCCTATCCCAAGAAAGGTTGTGCTTGCATAGATTCTGTCCCAGACACCTGAAGCAGCCCGGATGGCTGCAAGAGTATTCTCAACAGCATTACCGAAATCATCGTGAGCGTGAATCTCCAAGTTTTCAATCTTAGTCTCAGCCTTGATCGCTCTCACTTTCGCCGGTATACCGTTAGGTAGAGGCGCTTTAGGATCAGATAAGCCGATGCCTGCAGTGTCGCATATTCGGTAGCATTCTGTACCAGCCTCAGCTACCCCGTTTATAAACCTTTTCTCAAATCCCCAGTTTGCCCTCGTGCTGTCCTCTCCGTGAACGAAGACCCTCAAGCCGTGGTCTTTCGCGGCATACTCAACGGCTTCAACAACCCTCTTAAGAAGGTAGTCTTCCGTTCTATCAGGCCATTTTGCCTTAAAATGGATTTGCGAGATGGGATGAGAGATTCCAATCTCCTCAAACCCGCATTTCAAGGCATCATCCACGTCTTCTTTTAAGGCTCTGCACCAACCGGCTGTCCTAGCGTCTAAACTCATATTTTGAATCAGCTTCACTGCTTCTTGTCCGATTTCTGGTAGTGGTGTAGTTCGATCCTCTCAACCCCGAGTTCATCCAGAAGGCGGGCTATCTCGGCCGTGTCTTTAGGGGACGCAGCTAAACCCGGCATTTGAACGCCGTCCCTCAGAGTGGTGTCATCGATTAAAGGATCCGTATTTAGAAGCATCTTGTTGAAATAGAAATGCTTTGGATCCATTTTCCATGCGCTCGCAAGTTGCTAAGCGTACAGCCTTCTACTCCTAAGACACGAGGAACTAACAAGATAGCGGGTAGGCTCAGGATATCCGTTGGAACGGCGTATAACCGCATCAAGAGTTTAGTGGAGAGGAAAATAATAAAAGGCTACACGGTGATTGTGGACCCGGTCAAGGTAGGATACGGCTTGACAGCGGTTATACTGATTCAGGCCGAGGGAAAGCACCTCCCGGATGTTGAAAACGAGGTTGCAAAGATAGATAACGTTATCTCCGTTTATGACATCACAGGGGATTTTGACATCGCCGTAGTTGCTAGGGTTAAGGATAGGTCCGGTTTAAACGCCTTCATAAAGAACCTCTTGAGCATGCCTTATGTGAAAAGAACTGTTACAAACGTCGTCCTTAACGTTGTTAAGGAGGACCTTAGGATCAAGATTTCTTGAGACTTGTGGAACGCGCCCGCATCAGGTTAAGGTCTGTATCCTGAAAGCAGATAAGGATCCAAAGGTGTACGCTCAGCCAAAAGAGCGGGCAGGAGCGGTTAACAAGGTGCGTTGTTGATGCCAGAGCCACGTAGAAGTACACTCCATAGCCTGTAGTGCCTGCCAATCCAACCCGAAGCTCGCCTGTTTCGTTAAATGTCTCTTGCTGTGATTTTTTCCGAATTCAAATGTGTTTGGCTTTCGCAAGGCAAACACGTCACGCTTACCTCAAGACCCTGTTCAAAGTAGATTTCTTGTAGCAGAAGCAAGTTCAGCGTCTCGTCTAGCGAATCAGTCATAAATCTTTCTCTATGTTGACGTTCATTGAGCATTATTGCGAACCTAAGCAGCAAAGTTGAGAAAAAAGTAGAGGCGAAAGTGTAAGTATGTCTTAAGTATAACCGCAGTCTTTTGTCTTTATCTTAATGTTTGTGGGAGCGTGAGAAAGACGCCGGTGTGCAAGATTTGCAGAGCAATCTTCGGAAAACCAAACGACTTGGAAAAGCATCTTCAGCTGAGCAAGAGATGTTCTGAGCTCTACGAGTTTCTGAAACTGGAAATCTGACGAATTCAAGTTCTCTACACTTTCGGTTCTTTCAACATGTTACAAAGAGGATGCTAAACAGTTGAATGGTGAGGTCCGCAAGGTCTACAACAGGGGCATCGTCAAAAGTTCGGAACTGTCTGAGATTCGAACATAGCGTTGCGGGAGCACCTCATTGGTGCTGAAGGTATTGAAGCAGACCCAATCTAGCAATATTTCCAAATGTTAACATTGGTCGTTGAAAAATCAATCAATTCGGGTGCCGATCTGATTCTTCCCCGATATAACAGACTCGTCAAAAACAGCAACAGAAGCGACTTCCCCAAGGTCAAGATAAGGTGAGAACGTGCAGAATAGCAGTATTCTTGGCGCCTCATGTGAGCGCGTCCCATTTGACCGTTAGGATTACAATATTCGGGAGTGAGAGCGAAATGAGAAGAGTTTGCGTCCATGAAGAACTCTGCATGGCCTGTGGATTATGCGAGGTCTACTGCACAGTTTGGCATTCCAAGTCCAGAGAACTCATTAAGGCATTCAAGAGAGAACATCCCAAGCCAATCAGTCGTATTAGGTTGGTCCAGGAGAAACCAGTCTCCTTCGCGGTTCAATGCAGACATTGCAATGATCCGCCTTGCGTTTTTGCATGCCTATCAGGCGCCATGCACATCGATGAGCAAACGGGGTTAGTCGTGCATGATGATGAAAGGTGCATCGGTTGCTTGAATTGCATCATGGTTTGTCCCTTCGGAGCCATCAAAATTGACCCTTACAGGAACAAAGCTGTGGCGAAATGCGACCTATGCCAAGGACTGGATGTCCCAGCTTGCGTGGCCAACTGCCCTAACGAGGCCTTGACGCTTGAAGAGGTGTAGTTGCGATGGCAAGATATGTAGTCATAGGTGGTTCTGCGGGAGCAGTTGGAGCCGTTGAAGCCATAAGAGAAGTGGATCCCGGAGGAGATGTCATGGTCATAAGCGATGAGCCAAACCTAGCTTACTCACGCCCCATGATAGCAGACTATCTGAGCGGAGAGGTCAAACCGGAGGAGATGTTGTTCCCGACCAAAGGTTTCTGGGACAAGCACAAGGTCCAAATACATCTTGGGAAGAGAGCGGTTAAACTTAACTTATTACAGAAAACTGTCGAGCTTGAAAACGCTGAAGTGATCAGTTTCGACAAGCTCCTCATCGCTACAGGAGGTAAGCCCTTTATTCCGAGGATGGAAGGCGCAACCAGAAAAGGAGTGTATACTTTCACCACCATATTTGACACTAAGCGCATCGAGGAAGCCATTGGAAAAGCGGAGAAGGCGATTGTTATAGGTGGAGGCCTTATCGGCCTCAGCGCCACGGAAGCCCTAGCCAAGCGTGGGTTGAAAGTAACGACCGTGGAGCTCAAAGATTGGATTCTCAATCTGATCCTTGATCAAGAGGCCGCAAAAATCGTCGAAAGAGTCCTGCAAGAAAACGGCGTATCCATTATAACGGGTCACACGGTTCAACGCATCTTAGGAAGAAAAGATGACGACAACGCAGTGGGCGGCGTTGTTCTTGACAATGGAATTGTAATTGAATCCGATATGGTTGTAGTTGCGGTCGGCGTGGTTCCTAGAACTGAACTTGCGGCTCAAACTGACCTGAAACTGAGCAGGGGGATTTTGGTTGATAGATTTATGCGGACCAGCGTGCCAAACGTCTACGCCTGTGGGGATGTGGCTGAAGCCTACGACTTTATCCACAAAACGCATCAGGTCTTGGCCCTATGGCCAGTAGCCAGGATCGGAGGGAGAGTCGCGGGCTACAACATGGCTGGACAGAAACGTGAATATCCGGGTGGGACAGCCATGAGCGCCCTCAATTATTTCGGGGTTCCCATAATCTCTGTGGGCTTAACTACCCTCGATGAGGCTGAAGGGTACGAGACGCTAATCATCCATGATCAAGAAGCAAGTGTTTACAGAAAAATCGTACTCAAAGAGGGAACAATTGTGGGTATGACGCTTGTCAGAGACGTTGAGAGAGCGGGCATCATATTCAACCTTATGAAGAATCAAGCTAAAGTTGAGGGGTTCAAGCACAAGCTCATAGCTGACACCTTCAGTTTGGCATCTCTCCCTGAAACTTTGAGGAAACAAATTCTTTTGGGGGTTTGACAATGGAAACCGTTACTGCCCTAAACAATCCATACAGTCAAGACAAAGTCGTTGATGCCTGCAGCCTCTTCGGCATGATGGATCTCACAGGAAGACGTTTCGGCTCAAGAGACCCCGTCAAAGCCATATCCAACATGCACGAAAGGGGAAACGGGCTGGGTGGAGGCTATGCTATCTACGGGCTTTACCCTCAGCATAAGGATGACTATGCATTTCACATCATGTATTTGAACTGGGAATCTAAGGAGAAGACGGATAGGCTTCTAGCACAGAACTTCGATGTGCTCCAATCTGAGGAGATGCCTGTTAAACCCACAGCGAATGTCTGGAACCCACCTATCATCTGGCGATATTTCCTCCAGCCAAAGAAGCATATAGTCCCAAATCAGTCACGCGACGAGTATGTAGTGAAAAACGTTATGAGGATCAACACGGAAACAGGAGGCGCCTTCGTCTTCTCAAGTGGGAAGAATATGGGCGTCTTCAAGGGTGTAGGCTTTCCAGAGCACATAGCTGAATACTTCCGCCTAGACGACTATGAAGGCTATCTATGGGTTTGCCACGGAAGGTTTCCAACAAATACTCCAGGCTGGTGGGGAGGAGCACATCCCTTCAACATCCTCGACTGGACTGTAGTACATAACGGGGAGTTGTCCAGCTACGGTATCAACCGCCGGTACTTGGAGATGTACGGCTACAAATGCACCATGCAAACAGATACAGAGGTCCTAGCCTACACTCTGGACCTCCTGATGAGAAAACAGAAGCTTCCCATGAAAGTTGTCGCCAGCATCTTAGCCCCACCCTTCTGGATTGAAATTAACGATATGGAACCCAAGGTGAAGCATCTGTACACGGCACTGCGTCAATGCTACGGTAGCCTCCTCATGAACGGGCCTTTCACAATTATAGCCGCCCATAATAGGGAAATGATAGGGCTTACAGACAGAATAAAACTCAGACCGCTCACAGCAGGCATCAAGGGGAATATGCTCTATTTGTCATCTGAAGAATCCGCCATCCAACTTGTCTCATCGAACCTCGACAGAGTTTGGAGCCCGAGTGGAGGGGAACCGGTCATTGGGAGACTCAAAACCATAAAACCTCTAGAGATCTTAGCCCCTGAGGTGATGAAGTGAAGAGCTACATCGAACCTGAGTTCATTTTGGAACGAGACCAAGACAAATGTATCCGGTGCAAAGTTTGCGTAAACCAGTGCACCTACGAAACCCACTACTACGATCCCGAAGATGACATGGTCTACAGCCACGACGAAAAATGCGTCAACTGCCACCGCTGTGTTGCGTTCTGTCCAACGAGGGCCATAACCGTAAAGAGGAACTCTACTCAGTATACGGAGAACTGGCACTGGACCGAAGAAACCATAACAGCTGTTAAGAATCAGGCAGAAACAGGGGGCATAATCCTAACAGGCATGGGCTGCGACAAGCCATATTACACCTATTGGGACAGGCTTCTCCTCAACGCCAGTCAAGTGACCAACCCATCTATAGACCCCTTAAGGGAGCCCATTGAGCTCAGAACATACTTGGGCGCCAAGCCCGATAAACTGGAGTTCGACTTGGAAAGCGGCGGCGTCGTCCTAAGAACAAAGCTTGCACCGCAACTGTGCGTCGAGTCTCCAATCCTCTTCACAGCCCTTTCGTATGGAGCCATAGGTTTCAACGTGCATGAAGCCTTAGCTCGGGCTGCCACAGAATACGGTACCTTCATGAATACGGGAGAGGGCGGCTTAGACAGGAGGCTCTACAAGTATGGGGATCACATTATCGTGCAGGTGGCTTCAGGTCGTTTCGGCGTAAGCCCAGACTACTTGAACGTGGGAGTGGCCATAGAGATCAAGATTGGGCAGGGAGCTAAGCCGGGTATAGGCGGTCACCTACCAGGCGAGAAGGTCACGGAGGATATATCTCGAACGCGAATGATTCCCATTGGAACAGATGCCCTTTCTCCGGCTCCCCAGCATGATATATACTCGATTGAGGACCTACGCCAACTTATCTACGCCCTAAAAGAGGAAACGGACTATACGAAGCCGGTCAGCGTTAAGATAGCGGCAGTGCACAACTCAGCGGCCATTGCAAGCGGCATGGTACGAGCTGGAGCAGACATAATCGCTCTGGACGGAGTTAGAGGTGCCACAGGAGCAGCCCCAAAGATTATTCGAGATAACGTTGGCATCCCCATTGAATTGGCCCTAGCCTCGGTGGATCAACGCTTGAGAGAGGAAGGCATCCGCAACAAGGCATCCATCATAGTAGCGGGAGGCATAAAGAACAGCGCGGATGTCGTGAAAGCCATCGCCTTGGGAGCCGATGCGGTTTACATAGGCACAGCGGCTTTGGTGGCTATAGGCTGCACCGTGTGTCAAACATGCCATACAGGAAAATGCCCTTGGGGCATAGCCACTTCAGATCCTTGGATATCCAAACGAGTCAACCCTGATATTGCTACGAGGAGGCTGGTTAACCTCCTTCGGGGCTGGAGCCTTGAGATCAAGGAGATGATGGGGGGGATGGGTATAAATTCAATCGAAAGCCTCCGCGGCAACCGCCTACAACTCCGCGGCGTTGGGTTGACAGACACTGAGCTGAAAATTCTTGAGGTGAAGATGGCAGGGAATTGACCTATGGAGAATCGGGATGAAATCACGGGAAAAAGACTTTCGCGTAAAGGGCTGAAGCGAGTTAAACCTTCTGGTCTCGTCAATTTGAAGAATGGTGTTGCAACCGTAAATGCAGCGGGCATGCATTATCGGAACCTTAACGCTCTCCTAAAATTCGTCAGCAGTAACTCAGCCGAAAAGATTCATATCTGCAACGTAAGCGGTCAGAGATATATAGGCACCGGCCTCAAAGGCAAGGTTGAACTTCACATCTACGGAACGCCAGGTAACGACCTCGCAGCCTTCATGGATGGGCCTACCATCTCCGTCCACGGCAACACCCAAGACGGGGTGGGAAATACTATGAACAGTGGAAAGGTTGTGGTCTACGGACGTGCCGGCGATATCGCTGGCTATTCTATGCGAGGCGGAAAGATCTTCATTCGCGATGATGCAGGTTACAGGATGGGCATCCACATGAAAGAGTATGGCAACCAGAAGCCGATCCTTGTGGTGGGAGGCACAGCCCAGCACTTCTTGGGGGAATACATGGCTGGAGGAATACTGGTTATCCTCGGACTCACGCTGAAGGATGGCGAAGGTCACAAAACCAAGTTTGTCGCCACAGGAATGCACGGTGGCATAATATACCTTCGAGGTGAAGTAGCCCACACGGGAAAGGAAGTAAAGATCATGAAGTTGGAAGAAGGCGACATGGCTCTACTAAGACCTATCATCGGGGACTTTTGCGGCTACTTCAAGTTTGACGCGGACACTCTGCTGGCAGGAGAATTTAGAAAACTGGTGCCATCCTCCACAAGACCATATGGAAGGCTTTACACCTACTAGACAAGTGGTAGTAAACAATGTCGTACTTCACGGAATTCGCGTTTCTCGATGCCACTCAATCGGCCTCCTATCTCCTCGCATCGTCAATGAAATCTGTCACATCCCTTATACCACCTCTTCTTTTCTTCGAGTGAGAGATCTTCAAAGGCGACTGGAATACCCCTGCCAGAGGATTCCAAAATAGAAGCAGTTGAGAGGATTCTTGCCTGACCATGAAATGACTTTGAATCGTTCTCCGCGTCCGAAGCTTTGCCATGAACTGCAGATTACTTCCTCGTTCTTGGACATGCGACGAGGCATAGTCTTGAGTGTGCGACGCCGGGAATCTTGTCGATCTTGTTGAAGTAAATCTTCTCCAGCTCTGTGATCGTTTTTCCTTCGATCTTCACAACGATGTCAACGCTGCCGATTACAAGACGTACCTCAGTGACCCCTTTGACTTTCTTGAGCCGCGAAACAAGGGGTTTTTTCCTGCCAGGTCTAGCTGCCAGAAGAACATAACCGGTTTCCAACGCGCGTCACCTCATTTCAAGATATGCTCGTCAACGCAGAGCAACGTAACGGTTGACTCAACGCCCTCAATCAATGCCATTTCCTCGATAACAAGGTTTTCTACATCATGAATCTTGTTTGCGCTTAAGTGTACGATGGCATCGTATTCTCCGAAGAGGAGATCGGCCTCCTTCACCTCTTTCATCTTTCCTATTTTCTCAACCACACTCCTCGCGAATCCGTACATAGATCTCTTGTGCGCTATTCTTAGCAAGACGTAGGCTTCGACCAACTAAATCGCCATGCCTAGTGCTGGGGTAGGACAAGATTTAGGTTTGGTCACTTCTTAAACTTTGTTCGAAAAGCAACTTGCACGGAGACGAAACAGGCGATATGACCAGGCCACGCTTCAATTACTGTCAAGAGACCAAACCGGAAAACTAGTAGCATATCAAGGTTTTCGAGCTCGCTGGATCTAATAGAGCTTTCTGGCGTGAATGCCCCTTCTTCGATCTACTGGTGAACCTTATGAAAGTTGGCTGATGGTGACGAAGTTGACAGAGGAGCTTTAGCAGACTAAGTAGTGTGAACAGTTCTTCCCGGTGATGATCTTAGTATCGAACTGCTGTAAGAACTCTTCGCTTTCTTTATTTTCATGGTTTGCACATTCACTATCGCTTCTGATCTTTCTCGCAGTATCTCCGAAAGTGGGCTATGACTTATGAGGCTGAGTTTTTCTTTTCTTTCTTATGGGTTCTTGCAGCGTTTTGACGGGTTTTCTTGAGGGCTGCTTCTCTTATGGAGTGAATTCTGTCTGG